>Ga0265798_10000253_pt1 | contig 95739 bp, 88 predicted proteins | sample P3T30metagenome_FD_192430 | JGI IMG/M metagenome (GOLD analysis project Ga0265798, IMG submission 192430) | Plant litter microbial communities from East Loma Ridge, Irvine, California - P3 T30 | ecosystem: Environmental > Terrestrial > Plant litter > Unclassified | place: USA: California... | reverse complement strand
AAATCAGGGGCGATATCTCAGTATCAATGGAACGTCTGTCTTTATCCTGCTGCTTTTGCTCTTTTGGTTAATTTTTTTAACCAAGTTATTAATCTATTTTGCTTCATGCAAACTTACCATGGAAGCGACATCCTTTTTTGTCATTGCGACTGACTAAAAGTTCAACAGATTGCTTCATTTTGCCCGCAATGACAAAAAAGATATAGCGGACAGCAGGTTCCCGGCTCCTAAAAAAGCTAAAGAGTGTTTGAGTAATTGAAATTTTGATTTTTCAGCATTGAATTGAGACTTTGAACTTTGAATATTTTGCATTTTTTAACCTGCTAAATTTCCGTAATTTTGCAAAATGAATCATGACACTATCTGCGCACTTGCCACTGCCAACGGAATCGGAGCTATCGGAATTATAAGAATTTCCGGGGATGATGCTATTTCTGTTTCAGCAAAAATTTTTGAAGGTAAAAATCTGGAAAAAGCTCAATCTCACACTGTGCATTACGGCTTTATCAAAGATGGCGATGAGGTAATAGATGAGGTAATGGTTTCTATTTTTAAAGCTCCGAAAACGTTTACAGCAGAAGATTCTGTGGAAATTTCTTTTCACGGATCACCCCATATTGCGAAGAAAATTCTTGAAGTTTTGATTAAAAACGGAGCAAGAATGGCAAAAGCTGGTGAATTTACGATGCGTGCCTTCATGAATGGCAGAATTGACCTGAGCCAGGCAGAATCTATTGCTGACTTGATTGCTTCTGAAAATGAAGCTTCGAGAAAAGTAGCTTTGAATCAATTAAAAGGAGGAATTACAAACGAAATTTCATTCTTAAGAACAGATTTATTAAATTTTGTTTCTTTGATTGAGCTGGAATTAGATTTTGCAGAGGAGGACGTTGAATTTGCAGATAGAACTGCTCTGAATCAATTACTCGATAAAATTGAAGCTAAATTAAGCTCTCTTATTGAAAGTTTTCAATACGGGAACGCTATTAAAAACGGAACTGCAGTTGCCATTATCGGTAAGCCCAACGCCGGGAAATCTACTTTACTAAACGCTTTACTGAAAGAGGAAAGAGCGATTGTAAGCAACATTGCGGGTACCACGAGAGATACGATTGAAGAAATTCTTCATATTAAAGGTCATGCTTTTAGGCTGATTGATACTGCTGGTTTACGAGAAACAGTAGACGAAATTGAAGCAATTGGTGTAAGAAAAGCAAAAGAAAAAGTGCAGAATGCCAATATTCTGGTGTACTTAGCAGATGCTGCCACAGAAAATTTTTCAGAAGATATGGAGATGATTAAATCGTTGCAAAGAGATGATTTGAAATTGATTATCTGCGCTACAAAAATTGATGAAGTTTTACCTCATCAGTATGAGTTGGTTGAAAATATTTTCAGAGCTGAAATTTCACAAGATTTTGATTTTATTACGATTTCAGCCGTAGAAAATCAAAATATTCAGGATTTGAAAGACGAATTATCTTCCTATGTTGAACAATTACAATCTGAAGAAGGCAATGTTGTGATTACCAATCAGCGTCACTATGAGGCTTTAGGAAAATCTTTGGAAGCTGTTGATAAAGTAAAAAATGCAATTACTACTCAAATTTCTACTGAGCTTTTAGCTTACGAACTAAGAAATGCCTTGGAGCATCTTGGTGAAATTTCCGGTGAAGTGACCAATGATGAGGTTTTGGGGAATATTTTTTCTAAGTTTTGTATCGGAAAGTAATCGCCATTTTCTAAATAACACACTGTATAACACAGATCAATAAAAGAAGTGTTTGTTAACATTTCTTATAAACTATAGTAAAAACCTTCCGTAATTGGAAGGTTAATTATGATATTGATTTTAACAAATGCTTTTCGCAAATTAAATTTTATTGGGAAGTTTACAACAGTATCAAATCAGCATTATGTATTATACAATTGTAAAACTCACTCTTTAGCAAATGATTTCTTTAAATAATGCCTGTATGATTATGGTCATAGGATAACATTTGCCCCGTAAGTATTTTTGATAGCCCGTCATGTTTAACTTACGGAAGCGGAACGCTGTTTTAGAATCAGCATCAAATTTGTTACTTATGAAAAACGAAAATCTATTTACTAAAAAAATTATTGCATTATTTTCGGTACTGGGGCTTTTAACTTGTATGTCCTGTAAGTGTGATCTTTCAGAAGAATCTGAGGATGAAAGCAGGAAACAAAATACTGCAGCAAGAAATGTCGAAAACGACAGTGTGCATTTAAGAATAAACAAATAGGTGATCCTCTTTGTAAAAAGATAAAAAATTGCCAAAAGTGGATTTCCTAAGTTACTTCAACTTCTAAATATAAAATATGGACATACAATTCAAAAATAAAAATATTGTATTTTTTGATGGAGAATGCGGGTTTTGTAATTTTTGGGTACAATGGATTCTAGAAAGGGATCGAAAGGACAAATTCTTATTTGCTTCTCTACAGTCTGATTTTGGACAGAATTTTCTTTCAGAAAGAAAACTCGAGACCAAACAATTTAAAACGCTGTATCTGCTAAAACCAGATGGGTTATATTTGAGCAAATCCCGTGCGGTACTAAAAATAGCCCAGCAGTTGGGAGGCATTTATTCTCTTTTACAAGTAGGATGGTTGATCCCGAAAACGATCAGCGATCAATTGTATGATATTATTTCACGTAACAGGACAAAGCTCGCAGCACAAAAATGTTTCTTACCTGATCCTCACCAAAGAAAGAAATTTATTGCCGTTTAAGGTTTTCTCTTCCAATAATCATCTAATATTTTTAAAAAGCTATGCGAAACAACAGATTACCGTATGCGACGGCAGTACTTGTCTTAGGTATATCATCTATCGCCTTATGCTGTTGTTACGGACTGCCCGGTATAATGACCGGAACAATTGCACTCATACTTTATCATAAGGATAAAAAGTTTTATGAAAAAAATAAAATTCAGTATGACAATTATGAAAGCTTAAAAACAGGACGAACACTCAGTATTATTGGAATCTGCATGAGTTCACTGTATTTCCTTTATCTTATTTTTGCTTTTTTGGTCGTAGGTGAAGACGCATTTTCAGATCCTACAGTGCTTTGGAATAGGTGATATGTAAAAAATTATATTGCTCATTCTGCAAGGACAAAGCAACGCCTATATTTTTCATTTAAAAGAGGTTGGAATATCAAAATTCAACGATAAAAATATTATAAAGTCGTTATCTAACTTTATATAACTTGAAATAACGAATTATCATAGGAAAGGTTATATACAATTTTTATTATTGATAATCAATAGCTTGCTACTTTTCGACCATGTATGACCATAATCATAGGATTTTTTTTGAGCAGTAACTAGCTTTGAATTACCAAATTAAAATAAATCATATGAAAGCACTTATTACGGCAGCACTTGCCTTAGCATTTCTTATTGTCAGTTGTAAAAAAAATGCGGAAACCGCTACTCCTACCGATGTATCTGGTACTTCTACAACAGATTCTACAAACATGAATTCTACTCCGATGACATCTGATAATGCAACGACAGTTTCTCCATCTGCTGGTGATACGATGAACACTCAGAACCAAGATTCTGCAACGGCGGCACCGGAGCAGTAACTCAATAATTTTAAGATCTCAGCAAATGTGGAGATCGTAGTTTTTACTTTACATATCAATTATTTGGTATGAAGTATTTTAATGCAAAAATTCACCAAAAAAACGCCATAACTCAATACTAGTCAAAGGTTATGGTGGTCACTCAATATTAATTTCAAAAAAAGTAAATGTTATGAACACTAGAAATTCAAACAACAGAAATTCAGGAAGAAACTCAGGAAGAAATTCTTCAAATGATGAGCAATCAATGCTTGAAGAAGCGTATCAGTTAGGTTACGATCACGGTTATAATGATGCCAACGAGGACGAAGATTATGACGATGATTTCTCTGATTATGAAGATTATTTCGAGGAAGAAGGATATGATGACGACGATTACGATGATGAGGATTATGACGATGAAGATTATGATGATGAGGATGACGAAGATGATTATGATGACGACAACCGTGGTCGGGGAGGTAACAGAGGCGGCAATCAGCAGCGCGACAGTCAGGGTAGATTTACTTCCGGCGGTCGTGGTGGCAGATCTGGCGGCTCACGCTCAGGATCTCAGTCTCGTGGTGGTTCATCAAACGGAGGTGGACGTGGATCTTCGGGAAGAGGCAGATCGTCAGGAGGTGATACTTCAAGAAGAGGTTTTGCTTCAATGAGCAAAGCTGAACGTACAAGAATTGCGAGAATGGGAGGGGAGGCTTCTCATGGAGGAGGCAGATCTTCAGGTTCAGGCAGATCAGGATCGGGAAATAGCAGCAGCTCAAGATCAGGCAATAACAGTGGCTCAGGAAGAGGGCGAGGTTCTAATTCAGGTGGTAATAGCAGAGGCGGTTCTTCAGGGGGTGATACTTCAAGAAGAGGTTTTGCTTCAATGAGTAAATCTGAACGTACAAGAATAGCACGTATGGGCGGCCAGGCTTCCCACGGTGGCGGAAGGTCGTCAGGTTCCGGTAGATCAGGATCAAGAGGTGGGCGTAATTCATAGTTGTTTTTTAGAAATTGCCTTTCGAAAGGAGGGCAATTTTTATCTTACCCGAAACCAAGAAAATGAAAATACAGATTATAAAACCGACTGGGAATGCTGAAACAGACATCAATTTTAATGTGAAAAAGGAGGATTAGTTTAAGTCTACAGCAGTAAATTTTGAATTATGGAAATAAATTCTACGGTTTATTTATCTCTTATTAAAACTGGAATCAGCTATAAAAATTATATAAAAAAGAATATCAATACCATTATACTCAAATATTTATGGAACCTCAAAAATTTAGTTACGACAATACGATCGTTCGGGCATTTTTATATGCTACGGTTGTATTTGCGCTTATTGGATTTCTGTTCGGCCTTACCGCAGCATTATTACTTTTTTACCCTGAACTTCCTGAATTTTTATTTGGTACAGATGATTCTACAATCAAATCGATCTGTTCAAAAAATATTCAGGGCTTGATGAGCACACAGGGAGCTTTCGGGTTTGGAAGAATCCGTATGCTGCATACCACCAGCGTTATTTTTGCCTTCGTCTGTAATGTTGTATTTGTAGGTGTTTATTATTCTCTTCAAAGGTTGTTAAAAACAAGAATGTACAGTGATGTGCTGTCCTGGATTCATTTCTGGACATGGCAGATAATGATTGTCACCACATACATTACTTTTTTTATGGGAATCAATACGTCAAAAGAGTATGCGGAACATGAGTGGCCGATTGATATACTGATTGCTTTTTCCTGGATTGTATTTGGTCTTAATATGTTTATGACCATTGCCAAAAGGCGGGTTCGGCATATTTATGTTGCAATCTGGTTTTATATAGGAACCTGGATTGCAGTGGTTATGCTGCATATTTTTAATAATCTTGAAGTCCCTTTAAGTTTTACCGGCTGGAAATCCTATTCTGCTTATGCCGGTGTAAAGGATGCGGTTGTTCAATGGTGGTACGGTCATAATGCTGTAGCTTTCATTTTAACAACTCCTGTTTTAGGGCTGATGTACTATTTTCTCCCAAAGGCAGCAGACCGGCCTGTATTTTCTTATAAACTTTCAATCATTCATTTCTGGTCGTTAATTTTCGTCTATATCTGGGCAGGGCCTCACCATCTTCAATATACTTCTATTCCTGCATGGGCACAGGCCGTGGGCACGGGGTTTTCCATCATGCTGATTGCACCTTCCTGGGGCGGAATGCTTAACGGACTTTTAACGCTAAGAGGTGCTTGGGATAGAGTCAGAGAAAGTCCTATTCTTAAGTTTTTTGTTGTCGCTGTGACATGTTATGGGATGGCAACTTTCGAAGGTCCTTTGCTGGCTACTAAAAATATCAATAAAATCGGACACTTTACAGATTGGGTAATCGGTCACGTTCATGTAGGAGCACTCGGATGGAATGGTTTTATGGCATTCGGAGTGGTCTATTACCTGATTCCTATTTTGTGGCGAACACAACTTTGGTCTGTTAAGCTTGCCAACTGGCATTTTTGGCTGGGTACACTTGGGATCATTTTCTATGTGGTACCGATGTATATTTCAGGTTTTACCCAAGGCCTTATGTGGAAACAGTTTAATCCCTACGGTACGCTGTTATGGAAAAACTGGCTGGATACCGTGACGGCAATTGTTCCTTATCTCAAACTTCGGTTTGTTGGTGGCTTGTTTTATTTTTCCGGTGGCATACTGATGCTTATTAACTTAATTGCTACGGTACGAAAAGGCTCTTTTGAGAAAAATGTTCCTGCAGAAGCTTTTGCCTTGGCCGATATCAGCAACAAAAGAAAAGAAGGGGAAGGAGCTCATCTTTGGCTTGAACGTATGCCGGTACTGTTAGGAATTCTTTCCTTCTTTGCTTTATCCGTGGGAAGTCTTGTGGAGATTATTCCTACTTTATCAATGGATCGATCTGTCCCGATTATAAGTGCTGTGAAACCATATTCTCCGCTTGAACTGGAAGGTAGAGATCTTTATATCAGAGAAGGCTGTAATGCATGTCACACCCAAATGGTAAGGCCATTCCGGGATGAAGTCATCAGATTTAATGGTAAAAACGGACAATATTCTAAAGCAGGAGAGTTTATCTATGACCGTCCGTTTTTATGGGGATCAAAAAGAACAGGCCCCGATCTGCACCGTGAAGGCGGTAGAAATCCGAGTTCATGGCATTACAAACATATGTACAATCCGAGATCTACTTCTGCAGGCTCGATCATGCCGAGATATCCCTGGCTGATTTCAAATAATTTGAACCGATCTGCAATGGTGGATAAAATAAAATTAATGAAAAATGTGTACGATGTTCCTTACAACAAAGCACAAATAGACTCGGCGAACCGTTGGGCAGATAATCAGGCAGCAGCGATCGTTCGGGATATATTTAATGAGGCTCCGGATTTGAAATCTGCTTATGCAGAACGGCCACAGAAAGAACTCGAAAAGAAAGAGATCATTGCTCTGATATCTTATCTTCAAAGGCTGGGAACGGATATCAGAACAACAGAAATCAAAACGGCATCCAATAATTAAATTAATTAAAATGAAAAATTATATAACAGTGCCTTTATTTTCTGAACCGGAACAGCACGGAATGTATGAAGTACTGTCTGTCATCAGCTTCATGCTTATCTTTTTAGCAATCGTTATTTATATTTTCACTAAAAGATATAAAAGAGAAGAGGTGCGTGCTCCATTGGAAGATGATAATTCTGAAGATACTTTACCTAAGAATTAGGAAGATTTAGAATTTAATTTAAGAATAATTATTAAAGTTATGAGTGCCAAAAATAATCTTAATCTCACCCTCAAAATCTGGCGGCAAAAAAATAACCGTACAAAGGGTCGCTTTGAAATTTATAAGATTTCAGATATATCAACAGATTCGTCTTTTCTGGAAATGCTTGATATTCTTAATGCCAAACTGATCGCTGAAGATAAGGAACCTGTCGCTTTTGACCATGATTGCCGTGAAGGTATTTGTGGAATGTGTTCGCTCTATATCAATGGCCGGGCGCATGGTCCCGATACCGGTATTGCCACCTGCCAGCTTCATATGAGAATGTTTACCAATAACCAGACAATCGTTATCGAACCTTGGCGGAGTGTGGCATTTCCTGTCATAAAAGATCTGATTGTCGACAGAAGTTCATTTGACAGAATTATGGCGGCAGGAGGATTTATTTCTGTCAATACTTCAGGCAATACTTTGGATGCGAATGCTATTCTGGTAAACAAAGAAGATGCGGAAGAAGCCATGGACGCTGCGGCATGCATCAGTTGTGGCGCATGTGTAGCGACCTGTCCCAATGGGGCGGCAATGCTTTTTGTGGGTGCAAAAGTTTCTCATTTTGCACTTTTGCCACAAGGCCAGGTAGAGCGTAAGAGAAGAGTCCTCAATATGGTAAAAGCAATGGACGAAGAAGGTTTTGGTAACTGCTCGGTCATCGGTGCCTGTGAAGTTGAGTGTCCAAAGCGGATTTCGCTGGATACTATTGCGAGGTTAAACAGGGAATATATGAATGCCTGGATTGATAAATAATACTTAAGCTTACAGTCAGGATCATTTTACTGTCCAAGTTGTTGTTAAAAAAAATCCTTTTAAAATTAAAATTCAATCATTATGAAATATTTACTTGTCTTTATCATTCTACTTTTCATCAGTTGCAGGAAAGCAGAAACTCAGTACATTAATGATGACAATAAAAAGTCGACGGTCAATGATAAAAGGTCTGATACGATCAAAACATTGCCCGATGCAACGCAGCCGACAGTACCGGATTCTACCCATATAAAACCGGATACTGAAGATTGATATTTTAAAAATTATTTTTCCCAGTAAAAATTTTAGAATTCCATATTGTTATTTGAGTGGGGGCTGCCTTAGGGCAGTCTCTTTTTTAATTATACTAAGTGCTTAAGACTGATTTGATTGAATATATGTTCAAAACATAACGCTCAAATATATATTTCTATTTTATGTACATTTTCATTTTCATCTTTTTTGATGTTGTTTTTCAATAAATATCAAGAAAAAAGCCTTCCCGAAAGAAGGCTAAAAACACAAATGATGAAAAAATTTTCCGTACTAGGCGGATACTCAAAAATATAAAATCAAAGTATATTATACTATGAGTCAAATCATAGCTGTAATATATTTAATCAAATGATTACTCTGTTATATCTGAGCATATATTCCGCAGAGTTTAAGCAGATTTATCTGTGAGGTAATTTCCGTAATGGAACCTGATGGATTCTGCCACGGGATAAAAATTCCATGCTATAGCGTTTTTTATTTTTTTATTGGAGTAATATTGATAATCGCAAATAAATTTTATATTCTCGTCCGTTAAAAATCGTGCATTATGATCGACAACTTTCAAAAGAGGGCGAAAGTATTTCAGTACTTTAAGAAGGCTTTTAGTTAATAGGATAGGCTTTGGCAATCCTGCAATATTCCTGACCTGGCCTGCGAGATCTTTATAGAGTACATTATCTGCCGATACACAAAAGCGCTCTCCAAAAATATTTTTTTCAATCAGGCTTATGGCTATTTTGGCAACATCCCGTACATCAACACACGAAGTGCCGCCGGGAAACGTAATTCTATCTGCCATAAAAATATCCAGCAGCTGGCTGTTTTTTTGCCGGTTTCCGCTTCCGATAATCATGGCCGGATTAATGATTACAGTATTAAGCCCCTCTTTATAGGCACTCCACACCATCTTTTCGGCAATATATTTGGAAATAACATACGGCGAATACATCTGTACCGAATCATGGTCTTTGATCTGCGACTCCAGACCTTTTTTATCAATCCGAAGTGTTGCTGCAGAGCTTACGAAAAGAAATTTTTTCACCGGCATATATAGGCATGCACGCAAAAGATTTCTCGTACACACAATTCCTGTTTCTAAAACCTCATCCCGGTCTTTCGGGTCAAAACTGATTTTTGCGGCGCAATGATAGACGTCAGTGATATCCTGCAATGCTTTATACAAAGAATGGTGTTTATTAAAATCAAGATCTACCCAATCAATCTGATCAAAATAGAAATCAGCGTTGGAGGTATAATTTTGATATGACTTTCGAACATCAGCAAGATCGCTTCCAAGTCTTTTGCAGGCTCTTACTTTTTCGCCTCTTTTTACAAGTTCCAGAGCTATAACTCTCCCCAGAACTCCTGTTGCTCCTGTCACTAAAACCATAGCATTCTTTTTAAAGTTGGGATTACACTATATTGAACGACCGTGCTGCCACACAATTGAATACCTAAATTCAGGAGATCATTTACCGTAATTGCATTATTGATATTAATAGTAAATTTTCCTGTTTCTGATCTTCAATACTTTATTTCCTTCCATTTTTTTTATGGCTCTTATGGCTGTTTCCACACACAATCCTGTCAATGATGCGAGCTGTTGACGGGTATGAGGAATTTCGAAAGTATACTTGTCTTTCTTTTCCTGCGAATCTTTCATCATATCCATCACTTCAGTCAGCCTTTCTACTGCATTTTTGCTTGATATTTTCCGCATCAGCAAAAATTTATTGTAGGTTTTCTCGGATAAGGCATTACAGATATCCAATGCAATATGCGGGTATATATCCATAAGAGTAAGGAATTTTTCTTTGCAAATTTTAAGGATGGTACAGCGGGTCATTGCAACAGCATTTACAGGATAAGGTTTTTCAAGAAAGAGCATCGATTCTCCAAAACAGTGACCTTCAGGCAGAATGTTTTGAATAAATTCTTTACCGTCATTGCTGTAATTATTGAGCTTGACTTCACCTTCAAGAATCTGGTAATAAAACTGTGGGGTTCCCTCTTCGCGGAAAATGTAATCTCCGGCATGGAAGTTTTCTTCTATTGCTCCTACAGAATGCAGGAGTCTGGGCTTGATAGACATAATATAATTTTTTTGTGGTTTGGTTTATTTTTTAAAACTCTTTATCTAAGGAGTCTGTGTCATTATTAATCTTTAGAGCATTCTCTGTCACCGTTGACTTATGGATACAGCGAGAAACCCGCCAATTAGCTCGGCGAAAATGATCTGAATGGCTTGATTTCTTATGAGAGTAATTGTAGAGTTAAAACATCATCTACTGGTGATTATTTTCGCTTCTCAAAGTTTGCTTTTTTCATATTCATAATTTTGTTTAATGGTGTATATCAAAATTAGATAATTCACCACCCATAAGAATATGACATGGATCATATTGTTAAAAAAAGTCAATAATCGATAATAAAATAGCATATTTAAATTCTATTTTAACTATTAAGTCGTATATTTATGTACTAATTATTAATTATTTGATAAAGTCGTTTGTTGTGGCTTTTTTAGGTTGTTTGATAAATCAAATACGATTAAGTAGGAAATTTTGATATTTCAATTTAAGCAAGCCCAACAATGTTTTTCTTAATTTTCAGACATAAAAAAAAGTTTATCGAAATAAAATCAATAAACTTTCTGTATCATCAATAATGCTAACGGCTACAAGTATTCCACCATTCCGCCAACTATTTTGATATTTTACCAAATCTATCTCGCAGTCAGGTTAAGTGAAACGGTCTGCATATCTCCACTTCCGGAAAAACGCTCTGCCCAGATCTCAATATATTCATCTTTTTTCAGCTGTATGGTTCCTATAACCGGAAGTGCGATGATGCCGGACGTCACTAAAAGACCCGTAGTTCCTCTGCCATATACTTTAGTCTGGCTGATGACGGTTCCGTTTCTTGCGATATAGACAATAACAGTCAAATCATTATTACCCTGATAAGAAAGTGAGGCGGCAACCTGAAAATATCTGGTCTTGTTTCCTCTGTAAGTAATTCTGTTATTTAAGCCATCTGTCGAAAAGCGGTATAGATTATTTGAGCTCGTAGTACCGTTAACTTTTATACGGCTAGCGGCTCCCGTTCCTGTAAATGTTGTTGTCTGCCCCGTACCAACTTCTGAAGTAAGATTAATATCACCTGTTGCTTCACTGTCACTTTCACGGGGGATTCCTGGAGAATCAATCGTCCATGCGTTGTTGAAATTATATCCGGGATAGGTTCCGGTAGTATAACCTTTAATATATCCTGATGGAGCTGAAGTAGTGCCGGAAAAAACGGTTCCTTCTATAACGCCGGTTCCTACAACCAGATTGCTATTGCTGACATCCAATGCTACATCCGAATTATTAACACTGCTAAAACCACTTGCCTTTTGTATTGATCCGAAGCTGCCGGAAAAAGTTTCAAAAGTACCGTTGTTAGAATCCAGCCAGGCCTGGGTATTTAACAGTAAATTACCAATATTTGAATAAGTAATTCCGTTTGCATTATTTACAAAGTTAACGATGTTGCCAAAGTATAAGCCTAAACCAGATATGCTTCCAACTCCAGTTGTTGTATTCTGCACAATTGTATTCTGTATCAAAAGAGAAGAATTGGTGGAAACACCAGGGCCTGTAATCTCAAAAGCTTTTCCTCCCGTAATCGTAATATTTCTGATACTTCCTCCAGTATTGCCTTTAAATACAACACCGCCTGGGAATGTTAGAATGTCCTCATTTGCATCCAGTCCTGATAGATAGGCATTATTCAGATTGATTGGGTTAGAGAGCGTAATGGTACCGTTGATTTCGTAGTAAGTATTTGTATTAAGAAGATAAGAATTACCACCTCCTGCCGTGAGTTCTGCTGAAAGATCAGAGGCTGATTTGATGAGCTTGTAGTTGTTGCGGTTTTGGCCGGTATCATTTGCCAGTTTCACCCACAAACTGCTCACAGTATTGTAAAAGAAAAATGCTTTTTCTGTAGTATCAAAAACTAAGAGGCTTTCTGCAGGGCTTGCAATCGCAACTCTTTCTGCAGATGTCATTCTGGGAGCTAAAAATCCTTTAGGAGAAGCGCCAAATTGTACATCCAACGCTGAAGAAGGATGCGGTTGAGTGGTATTAATTCCCACTTGTGCTTTTAAAGATAGGCCAAGAGCTAAGAATAAAAAAATGATAATTTTGTTCATAAAAATTGAATTAAATAGAAATTTCACTCGAAAGCCCGTCTTTCATTATATACTGGGTTCATCATGGAGCAGTGAATTTCGACAGCGCAAAAATACTTTTTACTTTTTTGCCTGAGTATGACTTGGATCATCTAAATATTTATAATTCAATGTTTTATATATTGCTTTTGAAACTCCTATTCTACGCATAATTTATTTATTTTTTATGTTTTCTTTAATAGTTTTTTTGAATTTTCAGAATGACAGAGGCTTATCTAAAAGTTTTTTTAGTACAACGATCCAAATTGTTGAGAACAGAAGTGTAAGGCAGGTAATACCCAGCCCCGCTTTATAAAGTTCATACTGAATGATATCAGCTTTGTAAGCAATTGAAAGAGCCAGGATGCCAAATTCTCCTGTTTGAGACAGTAAAGCACCGCCATACCAACTGTTTTTCCAGTCAAATTTTAAAAGACGGAACACGAAAGCAGATATTAGACTGTTGCTCAGTAAAACGAAGAATGTACCGATCAGAATAATATTGGCGTGGTTTATAAAATAGGTCAGATCTAGCCGCAAACCGATTGATACAAAGAAAAGTGCCACAAAAAATACTTTAAATGGAGCAAGTGAATGTTCCAGCCAATTGAATATTTTAAGCCTTCCTACAATAACACCGGCTATAAAGCTTCCCAATGCACTGCTTAAACCGACAATATCTGCCAGCAAGCCAAATCCCATACATATCAATAATCCCAGAAAAAGCTGAAGGTCATGATCGTGCGTTATTCTGCTAAAAAGCCTTGGAAGTTTAATTTCCTGCACATTCCTTATTCTTCTGAAAAGTAAAAAGATGCATGTGCATGCAGTCAGAGGTAAGATGATATTCCATATGGTAAACTCCTGACCGCCCCACGCATTCAGCAATGTCAAGACAGGCGCTAAAAGTATATCCTGTAGCAGTAAAATGTTGAATATGGTACTGCCAAACTCGGTATTTAAGATATTATATTTCTTTAAAAATTCGGTTACAACTGCGGTGCTGTTGAAAAAGAAGAGTATCGCTATTAAAGAAATACTTTTAAAATCAAGCTTTAGGAAATATCCTGTCAGTAATGCAAAAGCAAAACCCAGCAGCACTTTCATACCCTGTGCTATAATTGGTTTTAGGATAAGATGCCGTTTATTCGGAATACTGATTTCCAATCCTAAGAAAAACATGAGCAAAAGAATTCCCAGCTCACCGATCAGTTCTATTTGTCCGACATTAGAGAATACACCTGTGATGTGCGGACCGAGTAATATTCCTGCAATAATGTAGGCAATTAAATAAGGTTGGTTAAAACGTTTCAGTATAAAGCCTAAAATCAATAAGGTAAGAGACAAGATGGAGATAGACCATAATAATTCATTCATAATCTTTAATTATAAATAATGATTACTCAAGTAAAAGGTTTCCCGGATGCCCGGAAAACCTTTAAAAATTATTGGATTTCGATCAGCCGTGGCGACTGTGCCAGAGCACTCTCTTTTTTCGGAATGGTAAGCTTTAAGACGCCGTTCTCATACCTGGCTTCAATATTCTCATCATCCACAACATCTTTTGCCAATTCGAAGCTGCGCTGAAAAGACTGATAGCTGAATTCTCGGCGGGTGTAGTTGCCGCCGTTTTCTTCCTGCTGATCTTCTTTGGAAGATGAGATAGTCAGCATGTTGCCATCAAGAGTGATGCTGAAATCTTCCTTCTGCATTCCCGGTGCTGCAACCTCCACTTCAAAGGCTTTGTCAAGCTCTTTGATATTAACAGAGGGCAGTGTTGTACGAGAGGCAGAAAAGTTATTATTACCCCAGTTAAACAGTTCGCGGTTGAAAAAATCGTCGAACAGTGAACGCGGATTGGCAGGGAGTAAGCTGCCATTGGTTCTTTTTACGATCGTTGTCATAACAAACAATTTTAAAGGTTAAACAATATTTAAATGATCTCATTTTTCCAAAACACAAATAATATACCACCTAAATTTTGAGAAAAATTGTCATTTTAAATTATAATTTTTTATTAAAATTGTCATATTTCAGATCTGTTGTTGATGAAAAATTGTCAGTTTGTTGCTGATGGTCAGATGTATATGTTTTATTAGTGTCATATTAAACTCATCCTAGAATGATTCCTCAGCAAGTTCTTTATTAACCATTGCCCCGGCTAAATTTCCGGTGTAGACAGCTTTGGAAATAGTTCGCATAGCTGCTGAATTATCACCACAAGCATAGACTCCGGGAATATTGGTCTGTTGGTAATCATTCACCTCGATTAAACCATGATCGGTCATCGTACATCCCAACAAAAGTGGCAGGTCAGAATGCTGTGTAAAAGGTACCGAGGTGTAGACAACTTCTAAATGGATCTGTCTGCCATCTGCAAGGAGAACACCGTTTAGCTGAGAATGATCATAAAGAAACTCTACAATTGTTGATTCCATTATTTCTACATTATTTTTTCTCAATTTTTCCAATTGATGTTGAGTAAAATCATTCTTGTTATTGGTGATCATTATAAGATCCGAAGCCATGTTTTTTATGAGTGCTGCCATATTAAAGGCTTCATTGCCATCACACCAGATCGCAGTTTTCCGATTTCTCAGTTCATACCCATGACAATACGGACAATGAACAACAGAAGTTCCCCAACATTCTTCGAGACCTTTGATATCAGGAAGCAGATCTTTAATACCTGTAGCAAAGATCATTTTTTTTGCCTTGTAAATATTTCCTTTTGCAGTGGTGATGACAAAGTGACTCATCGACCTTTCTCCGTTAACTGCTTTATCATCAATAAGATGAATATCAGGATAATTAAGGACTTGCTTTTTTGCAATGTCTGCAATATCATTGATTTTATGGCCATCCTGAGTAAGAAAGTTATGTGAAAATGATGTTACCGTGTTGCAGGCAAAGCCATTATCAATGATCAGGGTTTTTCTTTGTGAGCGCCCTAATGTCATTGCTGCAGAAAGCCCGGAATAGCTCCCGCCAATGATAATGACATCAAAAATTTGATCACTTTTCATGAGTCATTTATTTATTTCATTAAATCTTATTACTTTATTATCCTTCTGTTGGTTCAATTTAAAACTGCAGTTTAAAAGGTCCTTCAAAATATGTGTCGTAAGAATCAATAAGATTTCCTTTTAAATCAAAAACACCAATGGTGATATTTTGTTTGGAAAGACTGATCTCTTTTTCCGGAAAACTAATATTGATTGTACCCTTTATAATTTTATCTCTTTCCACAACAATTTTGCTAGAGCCACTTGATGATATATCGCCATTTGCTGGCTCTAAAACTTTAATGGTTACAATTTTCTTTTCATTGGTCTTGTTTAGAAAAGTGTAATTGTAGGTATTGGTAATTTTTCCTTCTCTCACGAAGAAAGTGCTTCCTGCGGGTTTTATGAATTTTGCTTCCATATCTGCCCGGTTATACAAAAGGAATCCCAGAAAAATCTGTAATGCAACGAGAATTACGACAAAGCCTTTCATTCTTGCGCTGAATCTGGTAGGTTGTTGAGTCTCGATTTCTTTTTCCGATGCATATCTTATCAATCCTTTTGGTAATCCCACTTTATCCATCACCTCATCACATGCGTCGATGCATGCTGTGCAGTTCACACACTCCAGTTGCTGCCCATCCCTGATGTCAATTCCCGTCGGGCATACGACAACACAATTATAGCAATCGATACAATCTCCTTTTCCGGCTGCTTTACGATCTTCGCCTTTTCTCCATTTTGCTCGGTTTTCACCCCTGTTGAAATCATAAAAGACATTAATGGTTTCTTTGTCTATTAAAACGCCCTGAAGCCTTCCATAGGGGCATACCAATGTGCAAACCTGCTCCCTAAACCACGCAAAAACAAAATAGAATGCAGTTGTCAGAAGAATCATTGCGATAAAGTTCGTCGGATGGGCGAATGGCCCCTCAAGAACTATTCTGAATACTTCTTGATATCCAACAACATACATGAACATAAAATGAGTGAAAATTAAGGAGAGAATGATGTAAATACTCCATTTTAAGCTTCTTTTCCAGATTTTTTCAGAATCCCATTCCTGACGGTCAAGTTTCATCTGCTTATTTCTGTCTCCTTCAATAGCATACTCAATTTTGCGAAATACGTTTTCCAGAAAAATGGTCTGCGGACATATCCATCCACAAAAGATCCGTCCAAAAGCAATAGTAAAAATAATAATACACACTAAAGAAACAATGGCACCCAGTGTCAGAATATAAAAATCCTGTGGATAAAAAGGCTGCCCGACAATGAAGAACTGTCGGTTAATGACATCAAGTAATAAAAAAGGATTTCCGTTGATTGTGATAAACGGCAATGCAAAGTAGAATGCCAGTAAGGTATATGCTACGATGTTTCTGTAATTGGTATATCTTCCTCTCGGCTTTCTGGGAAATACCCACTTCCTTTTTCCGGACTGTTCCATTGTTCCTATAGAATCTCTATAGGTTTCCGGTTCCAGCACTTGTCCCTGTCCTCCTTTAATTGGGTTTGAATTTAGATCTTTATCGTGCATACCAATAGTTTTTGTAGTTGTGAGATGAGATGATATCCATTAGTATTCATTATGAATGTTAAAATACCAGCTTGATAGAGAAATAAGTTCTTTACTCAAAACTCAAGTTTCAGCTATCAGCAATTGGCTATACTTGTAATAAAAAGCCTTCTCATTGAGAAGGCTATCACCAGTGGTGAAAAAATATTGATGTCTGTCAATATTTCAAAGTTAAAAATTAGCTGTAACCCAAAAAATGATTAAAATCACAATGCATATTAATTAACTGTTATCACAATTCACTGAAGTAAGGCTTCCCTTTACAATATGGAATGTTACTGATGTTAATCAGGTTTATTTATTTGAATCTTTTCGAGTCCCGACATGGCAGGACCGTTCAGCAGATTACCTTCAATATCAAAACGGCTTCCATGGCATGGGCAATCCCATGACACTTCTGAAGGATTCCATGCTACAGTACAACCTGTATGAGGACAGACCGGGCTTAGAAGGTGAAGTTCTGACTTTTCATCACGATACGCGGCATAAGTTTTACCGTCATGCTTAATGATTTTTCCTTCTCCAGAATTAATTTCATTGAGCTCATCAATTTTATCTGCTGAAAATTTATCCTTCACGAAATGTACTGATGCGTTAACGACTTCATCCAAAACATTTCCTGCGCTGGCAATAGGCTTAATACGTGCCGGAGAAAATAGTTTTGACAAATCAGTCTCTTTACCATCCAGTAAATCAGGAATGACAAGAGATGCCATTGACCCGAAAGTCATTCCATTACCGGTATAACCTGTCGATATATAAATGTTTTCCTCACCCGGCATTTTGCCTATATAAGGCAACCCATCAGCTGATTGGTAATACTGAGAAGACCATTTGGCAATAATCTCCTTGTACTTGAAATTTTCATTTACATATTCTATGAGATCCTCGAAATGTTTTTCTGTATCGTTTTCATCGCCGGTTTTATGGTCAAATCCTCCTACGATCAAGAAATAATCATTATCTGATTTATGATAACGTGCGTAGTGATAAGGGTCATAAAGGTCAGCTGTTTGCGCCATCAGTTTTACAGGATTGGCAAGCCGAAGGGTTACCGCATAACTTCTGTATGGAGCTAAAAGTACACTGAATCTGTTTTTTCCGGGAGGAATATGTGTTGCCCAGACCAGATTTTTTGCAGTAAAAACCAAATCAGTATCTGTTTTAATTGTTACCGTGCCATTTTTGTTTTCAAAATCTTTAACCTTGGTTTCCGTGACTATTGCACCTCCCTCCTTCGTGTATTCTTTGAGTAACTTATTAATATATCGGAGTGGATGAAATTGTGACTGGCCTTTTATTTCTATAGCCTTATGAAATTTAAGGCTGAAAGGAATGGTAAAGGCTTGCTCTGTATCAATGCCTACTTTGTGATGGGCTTCTACAATATCATCCAACTTTTTGGTTTGTTTTTCTTCGGCGCTGATAAGATAATAATTGCATTCACTGAAATCACATGAAATGTGGTATTGTAAAACATTCTGCTTGATGTAGCGAACCGTCTCTCTTGCTGCGTTGGCAAGTAGAACAGCAGAGTCTTCACCAAAATTTTTAATGATCTCGTCATAAGATGAATCAAAAAAATTATTGATATGTGCAGTTGTTCCGCCTGTTGTGCCAAAACCCGGGTTTTCTTTTTCTATAATAATGCAGCTGCGGCCGCGGTTTTGCAGTTCTTTTGCTAAGGTAACTCCAGTAATGCCTGCTCCTACGATGATCGTATCATAATCGGTCTGATTATAGTTTTTTATTTGTTCTTTTTCTGCCTTGCTTTCCCAAAAGCTAACATTATTTCCGTCTCTTTTCATATAACTGATTTTTGTGGTTGGTTCTAAAAGATGAAATGCCGGAAATTTTGTAAATCCCGGCATTTCATCATGTTATTAACTCCTGTTTTTGGTTAACGCTCCATAAATTAAGAGCACTACAATAGCTCCTAAAACAGAAATTCCTATCGTTCCTAAATCCCAGGGATTTCCATCATCACCGATGCCGATGGCACCTGCAATGAAGCCCCCGACGAGTGCTCCCACTATTCCGAGGATGATCGTTATAATCCAACCTCCGCCCTGATTTCCAGGCATTAAAAGCTTGGCAAGTGCTCCTACGATTAATCCAAAAAGGATCCATGCTAAAATTCCCATAATTTTAATATTTGTAATTGGTTTATTCATAAAAGCAATAACCAATTTTGTACCATACATATCTGTACAAATAAGAACTTATCATAAAATTCACTGTTTATGATTACGATCATAATGTGCTGATATTAAATGAAATAATGTTGGGAATTGGAGTTGTTATTTGTTGAAACATTAGTGCTGCCAAATCATTACAGATGGTGTAAAGTTTACAAATCTTTAGTCCTGAAATATAAATGTATTCAAGTTTTGAACCCAAAAGAGGATGAATTATACAACTACGATAAAAATTGATGATCAAATATGCTTAAGATCATAAGACAATAGCATAATGAATATTAATATTGTAATAATCTAACCAAATTACAGAAATATGCAGAATTTATTATGCTTTAGTCATTTAGCATGGAACTTTGTCTACCAAAGACCTCAACACCTATTAACAAGGTTTGCAAAACAATATCAAGTCTTTTATTTTGAAGAACCGAGAATCGGAAGTTCAGACAGGTATATCGTTAATGTTCAGGACGGTGTATCGGTAGTACAGATTTTAATTACCGATCATAAGGAAAAGACAGCAGACCGTATCAAAGCTCTCATATCGTCGGTGTTACGAGAATATAATATCGAAGAATATATCATTTGGTATTATACTCCGATGGCACTCCAATTCACTGATCATCTAAAACCTGAAACTGTTATCTATGACTCGATGGATGAATTGTCTGCTTTCAGGTTTGCCCCGCCGCAACTTATACATTTAGAAGAAGCCTTATTTCAAAAAGCTGATGTAGTTTTCACGGGTGGCAATTCTCTTTATGAAGCTAAAAAGAACAGGCATCATAATATTCATCCAATGCCAAGTAGCATTGATAAAGATCATTTCGGAATGGCGAGGAATAATCAGCAGGAACCAGAAGATCAGGCGGCAATTGGTTTTCCAAGGCTGGGTTTTTTTGGGGTTGTGGACGAAAGGTTTAATATTGAACTTCTCCGTGAGGTTTCTGCCAGATGCGCGCATTGGCACTTTGTTATTATAGGTCCCGTTGTAAAAATTAATCCTGACGACTTACCCAAAGCAGAAAATATACATTATTTAGGTCCTAAATCTTATGCTGAACTACCTCAGTATATTGCGAGCTGGGATATTGCACTCATTTTATTTGCTCTAAATGAATCAACAGAATTTATAAGCCCTACAAAAACACCGGAATATTTGGCAGCCGGAAAACACGTCATTTCAACAGCCATCAAAGATGTTGTCAATCCATATGGTCATGCCGGTCTGGTGCAGATTATTGATGATGCAGATTCTTTCATCTCAGCCGCAGAAAAAATATTTGCCAATACAGAAACAGAACAGTGGCTGAGAAATGTTGATCATTTTCTCGAAGATGATTCCTGGGATCATACCTATCAAAAAATGAATGCATTGATTGATAAAGTGAAAATAAGTAAAGAACAAGTTACAAATACCCAAAAGCAGATTAACCATGTATGATTTTTTAATAGTAGGCTGCGGGTTTGCCGGAGCGGTTTTAGCGGAACGTCTTGCGAATGAAGGAAAGAAGGTTTTAATTGTAGATAAGCGTGATCATATTGCAGGGAATGCATTCGACTATTATAATGAAGACGGGATTCTTATTCATAAGTATGGACCTCACATTTTTCATACCAATTCAGAAGATGTATTTAGATATTTAGGAAAATTTACTGAATGGAGGCCTTACGAACACCGTGTTTTGGGAAGTGTAGACGGTTTGTTGGTGCCGATTCCCATTAATCTTACAACGATTAATCAACTGTACGGTAAAAATCTGACATCAGACGAAGTCACAGATTTTTTAGCTTCAAAAGCTGAAAAAAGAACTCCTATTCTGACTTCTGAAGATGTTGTTTTGAATGCCGTAGGAAAGGAGCTGTACGAGAAATTTTTTAAAGGGTATACAAAAAAACAGTGGGATCTCGATCCTTCAGAATTGGATGCCTCAGTGACCGCCCGGGTTCCGACGAGAACCAATAAGGACGACCGTTATTTCACAGACACCTTTCAGGCGATGCCAAAAAACGGCTATACTGAGATGTTTAAAAAAATGCTTTCTCACAAAAATATAAGCATTATGCTTCAGACAGATTATAAAGATATTGTTGATGTTATTCCTTTTAAAACATTAATCTACACAGGTCCTATCGATTCTTATTTTGATTACTGCTATGGAAAATTGCCTTACCGTTCTATTGATTTTAAATTTGAAACCTTACACCAGGAAAATTATCAGTCAACGGGAACGGTCAATTATCCTACATCCAATCTGTACACGAGAATCACTGAGTTTAAATATCTGACCGGGCAGAAGCACAGTAAAACAACTATTGTGTATGAATATCCCACTGCCGAAGGTGACCCATACTATCCGATCCCTAGAAAACAAAATCAGGAAATCTATAATCAATATAAAAAGCTTTCAGAAGAACATCCTGATGTGTTTTTTACAGGCCGTTTGGGCACTTATAAATACTATAATATGGATCAGGTGGTGGCACAGTCGTTGGCACTTTTCAAAAAGTTAAAAAGTAGGGAAGAGTATGTTCAATAATGATTTTTTGGCTTTAAATAGTAATCCGTTCAAAAGTTTTTTGATGGGCGGCTTTGAGTGTGCGGATCATCAGAATGCTTTTGGCAATAGAGTGGATCTGTATAAAGCATCAGGCCACGAGCTTTATCTGGAAGAAGATTATGACAGGTTGCGTCAGTTAGGAATTAAAACGATCCGTGAAGGCATCCGCTGGAGTGCAGTTGAGACAAAACCGTATCAATATGATTGGGCTGAGGTAGAGCGTATTATTAAAGTTTCTGAATCCAGAAATATTCAGGTGGTTTGGGACATTTGTCATTTTGGATTTCCTGATGATTTAACCCCTCTTCACCCGATGTTTGCGAGAAGATTCAGTCATTTGTGCAGAGAATTTGTGATTAACTACAGACGTTTAATTCCTGATGGTTCTTTGATTGTAACACCCATTAATGAAGTCAGTTTTATTTCCTGGCTGGGCGGCGATGTAAAAGGGGCATCGCCCTACTGTACAGGGCAGGGCTGGGAAGTGAAATATGCTTTAATGAAAGCCTATATTGAAGGAATTGAAATGATGAAAGAAGTAGATCCTTCTGTAAGAATTTTAATTACCGAACCGCTTGTCAGCATTGTCTCAAATGATGAAAGTAATGTAATTTCTCTTTTATCTGCTGAAGAAAAACACTTCGAGCAATTTCAGGTTCATGATATGCTTTCAGGCAAAATATGTCCGGAACTCAGAGGAAAACCAGAGTATCTGGATATTATTGGTGTTAATTATTATTTTAACAATCAATGGATCATTGAGACCCATGAATTTTTGCCTTGGTCAGAAGAGCCGGTACATCCTTTATTGAGGCCACTTCATTCTCTCATAGAAACGGTCTTTATGCGATATGGAAGACCGATCATCATTTCAGAAACCAGCCATCCCGGTGAAGACCGTGCAAAATGGATTCGTTCAATAGCTAATGAATGTTTCTCTGTATTAAATGCAGGAATTCCACTTTTAGGCTGTTGTTATTATCCTGTTGTCGACCGTCCGGATTGGGATCACCTCAGCGAATGGCATCATAGCGGGTTGTGGGATGTTTTTGATACGGAAACTCTTCAAAGAAACCCTCATCATGACAGCATTACTGCATTGAAAGCGTTACACCTTAACTTAGAAGATAACGGACTTCTGTCAGCTGACCTTATATATAGCAGGTAATGATTAATAAATTTTAAATCTTGTTTAACCCTAAAGTTGAAATCTAATAAACAATAAAAGGTTGTATGTATCGACAGGAAATATTGCCATTTAACAAATCAAAAGCAATCGGTATTCACCATCATTTTCCATAGGTGCCCGATGAATGCACGGCAAAAATTGCTGCTCAGGATGATCAACTGATAATCTCCACAGATGACCCAACCCTAGATTAGTCGTCTGGGCATTAGGTTTTGGCTGATAATGTAAATCAAAATAATTTTCTTTCAAAAAGGCTTCAAAATCTACATCCGGATCATCGTGTAATTCTTTGAGCTTTTCCCTGATTTCAGGAATCAGGATTTTTTGTGTGGCCTGATCATTGGGTAAAATATCACTTGAAGCTCCGTAATAAGTACACAGAAAAGTGCTGGTGCCAATCGGTGAGCGGTCTACATGAAAAGAATAGACGTCTGTCGAAATAAAATCAAACTCATCATCTCGCTCATAATTTTTCAGTAAATTGAGCGATGGCAATGCTCCAATATCCGTTAGTAACTGTAAATCATTTAGAATAATTTCCCTTGCAATACAGCCATTTTCTGTCAGTTGTAGTACTGAAAGATCTTCAGGGTGAACTTCTGTAATATTGTCTTTTAATTGAAGCTTAGAAACGATTTCTTTAAAATCACCAACTATATTTCTTTCCCAGCAAACCGCATTCACAGTTCCCTGAAAATTGGTATTTACAAGTTCAGAAAAAGTAGAAACTACTCTGATTTGATTGTTGTCAGAAAATGTATTGTTCATAGAAATGTAGAACTGTAAAAAAAAACTTTAGAATATTAAAATTTGATAGATATTATTTTTCTGAATTTTAAATAATAATATCCCCAAACCAGCCAATTTACCCAAGGAATAATCATTAAAAATTCTTCGCCGGAAAATTCGGAAAGACTTACGATGATAAAAATCAGATACAAAAAATGAATGCCGAAGAATGCCAGAAAAGATAAATATTTATTTTCTCTGATTGGCTTCAATAGATTTAAAAACGCTGGTAAATTAGCTATAATTATTAGGAGTTGAATTCCTATGGCAATGCCGTATTGCAATCCTCCAAAACAATTCATTTTAGGGGTGCCGTGTTCATAATAATCTGGAGTTTGCATATCGATGAAGACCAAAAATCCAATCATGAAAATTGTTCCTGCTAAAAAACTAGCAAGAATACCTGAGCCTATAATTTTAGCAATTGGGTTTTTCATTTTAAGATTTTAAATATACTTTAATTTTCTCTTTTTAATAATCTAAAAAACACGAATCATATCATTAAATTGATTTTGAGTCTCAAAATCTATCAGTTGTGAAGATTTGCATCAAATTTGCAATTCAAAATTCTTATTTCAATTAAAATTCTGTAAAAAACATGGAAAGTAACAATGATAGCATTCAAAGTAGTTTCTCGAAATTTTTCAATGATAAAAAGAAGAAGCTCTTTTTGTGTTTTACTTTGTTTTTCATTATTGTATTTCTGCTTTTAAGCTTTTATGTTGTTGATTCTTCGCCAAAATCTTGGGATCTTTTGGTTTCTCAGGAACTTCAGGAAGATCAGAGTGAGATTTTGGATATCATGATGAAAGGCTTTAGCTGGCTCGGAACAGTTTATGTAGCAGCGGCAATAGTTCCTGCGTTTGCGTTGATATTCTTATTATTTGGCTATAAAAAAGAAGCCCTTTTTACTTTTTCTTGTTTATTGTCTGGTGGCGTAAGTTATGTTTTAAAAATATTGATTGACCGCCCGAGACCGACTACAGATTTTGTGAGGATTGTAGAAGAAACGCATCATCAGAGTTTCCCCAGCGGCCATGTTTTGTTTTATACAGTTTTTTTTGGAACTTTGATTATCATTGCTTTATACTCTAATATTTTAAAGTTGTCGTTAAAAATCATAATCAGCTTGGTTTGTCTGACAATGATTGTTTTGGGAGCAGTTTCCAGGATATATCTGGGAGCACATTGGTTTACAGATGTGATAGGTGGCTTTATTGTGGGAGTTTTGTTTGTGATGGCTTCGGGAAGTATTTATCTCAGAAGTAAGAAGAGGAGTGTGCTGGCATAAAAAAAATTCATTACCAAAGTTTTGATAATGAATAATTTATTTTAGTTAAAAAGTTGAAATTAAACTCTGTAAGTAAATGCATTAATGTTCATCCCTGCACCGACAGATGCAAAAAGGATAATATCTCCTTCAGTGAAAGAATGCTCATCCATTTCACCTTTCATAATCAAATCATACAATGTCGGGATTGTTGCCACGCTGCTGTTTCCAAATTTGTGAATAGACATCGGCATAATATCTGAAGGCACTGCCAGGTCATAAAGACTGTAGAACCTTTCAATAATGGCCTCATCCATTTTTTCGTTTGCCTGATGAATTAAGATCTTTTTTAAATCTTTTATGTCAATTCCTGCCTTCTCAAGACAAGACTTCATGGCCAAAGGAACTTTAGTTAAAGCAAATTCATAGATCTTTCTGCCTTTCATTTTGATATATCGGACGTCAGATTCTTCATCCTTTTTATAAGAAGTTCCGAAAAACAGAAAATTGGCTTCGTCATAAGCGTAAGTAGCGCTTTCGTGAGAAAGAATTCCGCTATTTTCATCTGTAGCTTCCACAATAACGGCGCCTGCACCGTCAGCATAAATCATAGAATCACGATCATAAGGATCGGTTACTCTTGATAAAGTTTCTGCACCAATTACCAAACAACGTTTGGCAATACCTGCTTTTACAAAAGAGCTTGCGTGAATCATCGCTTCGTTCCAACCCGGACAGCCAAACAACAAGTCATAAGCAACACAGCCTGGGTTTTTTATGCGCAATTTATTTTTAACACGGGTGGCAATGCTTGGGACCGTGTCAGACTGAATTTTCCCTTTCTCAATGTCTCCGTAATTGTGCGCTACAATGATATAATCAATCGTCTCTCTGTCAATACCAGCATCTTCAATTGCTTTTTCGGCTGCAAAATAAGCCAGATCTGATGTTACATGCTGAGAATCGGCATATCTTCGCTCTTCAATCCCAGTAATATCTTTAAATTTTCCAATAATAGACTCAGGAAATTTGATGGCCAAGCCATCTTCATTCAAAAATACGTGATCAGTAAAATCGGCATTTCTCATCACGTTTTCAGGAGTATAGCTGCCGGAACCTTTAATTCTTATATTCATCATAAATATCTTTGTAGTAATATACCGCTGTACATATTTATTTTACGGATTATTAATCAAAATTAGGATAAATCCATGTCTTATTCCTAATTTAAGAAGATTATTATAAAAATAATTTAAATTCTACACATAGTAAAATTTAAATGTGTTGATTTTCAGTGATTTAATTTTACTGAAATATACTTCCTCATACCTCATCATTTCGATATAGATCATTTATCTTTAGTCAAATTCATGGTTTAAGATTTGTACTTTTGCGCTTAGAATTGAAAGTTCAGAAGATTCGAAACAGCGAATTCTTTAATAATTGTAATTAAATGATTGTATTGTAAAATGAGTAAAATTAATGTTTTTTGGTTCCGAAGAGATTTAAGACTTGAAGATAATGCTGCATTATTTCATGCCTTACAATCTGATTTGAAAGTTTTGCCAATATTTATTTTTGATAAAGAAATTCTCGATCAATTGAGCGATAAATCAGACAAAAGGGTAGATTATATTCATCAGGCATTGACGGAAATTAATGATGAATTAAAAGATTATAAAACCACTCTAAAAACTTTTTACGGGAACCCTTTAGGTGTTTTTAAACAGCTCGCTGAAGATTTTGAAATTGATACGGTTTTCTGCAACAGAGATTATGAACCTCAGGCTATCAAAAGAGATCATGAAGTTGCTAAGTTTTTAAATAAAAATAATATTAAGTTTTCTGATTTTAAAGATCAGGTTACTTTTGAGAAAAATGATGTTCTTAAAAGTGATAATACGCCCTACACGGTTTTCACACCCTATTCAAAAAAATGGAAAGAAAATTTCAACGCTGTTAAAATTGAAAAATACGAAGGCGATTTTAAAAATTTTCTTCCAATAAGTCATGAAAATATCATCAGTTTAAAAGAAATAGGTTTTGAAAAAACTGATTTTGAATTTAAAAAGCCAGCTTTAGATAAAAAAAATATTGATTCTTATGACAAACACAGAGATTTTCCTGCTCTAGATCATACAACCCGTTTGGGAATTGCACTTCGTTTCGGAACAATTTCCGTAAGAAAATGTGTAGAGTTTGCCGCAAAGCACAACGAAACATGGCTTAACGAATTGATTTGGAGAGAATTTTTTATGCAGATTTTGTTTCACTTTCCGTATGTGGTAAAAGGTTGCTTCAAGAAAAAATATGAAAATATTGAATGGCGAAATGACGAAAAAGAATTTAAACTCTGGTGCGAAGGAAAAACCGGTTATCCCATCGTCGATGCAGGAATGAGACAGCTTAACGAAACCGGTTTTATGCACAACAGGGTAAGGATGATTACCGCAAGTTTTCTTACTAAACATTTATTAGTCGACTGGCGGTGGGGTGAAGCCTATTTTGCGGAAAAACTTTTAGATTATGAGTTGTCTTCCAATAACGGAAACTGGCAGTGGGCAGCGGGTTGCGGTTGTGATGCTGCTCCTTATTTTAGAGTATTCAGTCCTGACGCACAAACGCAAAAGTTTGATAAAGATTCAAAATATATCAATCAATGGCTTCCGGAAGATTATGATTTAAAACCAATGGTAGAACATAAATCTGCCCGAGAAAGAGCTTTAGCAACGTATAAAGAAGGGTTAGAATAAAATATAACCTCTAAAGTAATGATTAGATAACTTTGGTTACAACACCGTGTCCAATTAGATTTTCTCCTTCAAAAAAATCAAAATCCAATCCCTCATAAATTTTCCCGGTAACATAATCGCTCTTTAATAGAGCGATTTCTGCAGTGACTGTATCTCCGGGAAATACCAAATCATCTCCTGCAAATGTCTGGACTCCGATATACAATTCTAAATCAAATGGAAACTTGATAGATGCCCTGTATCCTGACGAAACCGGAGTTGTTTTTACTCCGTCTTTTGCAGGTAAATAGGTAAGTAATGCGGTGAAATTTGGTTTGATTTTCATTCGGGATAAAACAGCTTGTTAATTGGTGCCAATTTATAAAAAATTAAAGACAATCCCTTCTCCGTAAAGGATATTTCTACCATGATCTAAGATAAACTGCTTTATCAATGGCTTGATTTTAGATGGCAGATATGAAATAACTCTTATTTATACGTTTGACATAGTTAAGATCAAAATTATTACAATATGGAAAAGTTTAAAAAAATAATTTTGAAAATATTAAAATGGATCGGAATTTCTCTCGCATCCATTCTCTTTCTAATGTTTATCATTCCTATATTATTTCCGGGTACTATATCCAAGCAGGTGAAAATTTTTGCCAATAAACATCTGGCGGGTGAGCTTGATTATAAAAAGACCCATCTTACATTTTTCAGACATTTTCCTTCGCTCACGGTCTCAGTGGATGATGTATTATTAAAAGGTTCAAAACCATTTCAACAAGATACTTTGCTAGCCGCAAAAGAAGTTGCTGTAGGAATTAATCTGAAAAATCTGATCTTCGATGGTGAAGTAAAGATTGATGAAATTTACGTAACAGACTCTTCCGTTAATGTCTTTGTGAATACAAAAGGTGAAGCCAACTACAATGTTTATGTTTCAAAGCCTTCTAATAAAGCAAAAGATACTACTGAAGTGGGAGCTTCCATCAAGTTAGATTTAATTAAATTCAGAAATATTAATGTGAAATATAATGATCATGCAGCTCGGGTTTTAGTGGATGCAAAAGGTCTTAATTATACAGGAAAAGGCGGATTGAGTCAGGATGTTTTTGATCTGGAAACAGATTTAGATATCAATAAATTAGATTTCAGCCTCGACCGTATCTGGTATGCAAAACAGAAAACACTGCACGCAGATTTGATTACCAGAATTAATACCAATGCGCTGACTTTTGTTTTAAGAAAAAATGAGCTGAGAATTAATGAACTTCCTTTGAAGTTTACGGGTTTCCTGAGTATTTTAAAGGATGGATATGATTTGGATATCAAAGCAGCTTCAGAAAAAACAACGATTCGGGATATGCTTTCCGTTTTGCCGCCGCAATATCTGGAATGGGTAAAAGATACCAAGATAGAAGGCAACAGTGATTTGTTTTTCAATTTAAAAGGTAAATTTATTGAAGCTAAAAATCTGAAACCAAGATTAAAAGCAAGATTAATGGTTCAGAACGGCTTTATCTCCAGTGGAAGCGCACCGGTTCCGATGAATAATCTGAATATGGATCTGAATGTTGATTTGCCTGATCTTAACACCGATCAATTGGGAATTGATTTAAAAAAATTGAGTTTTGACTTGGGAACGAATAATAATTTCCGAGCTGTTGTACAAACTAAAGGTCTCAAAGAAATGCAGGTGAAAGCAGACATCAAAGGTGCTGTGAATCTTCAGACGCTGGATAATGCATTAGGTTTAAAGAATATTGACATGCGAGGTTTGTTAAATACCGATATCAAAGCTAACGGACTGTTCAGTTTAGATAAAAAGCTTTTTCCTCAAACAAACGGTTATCTGAATCTGAAAAACGGCTGGCTAAAAACAAAATATTATCCGAATGCCATTCAGAATATCAATATTGCGGCACATATTACCAACACAGACGGAACTTTTAAAAGTCTCGGGATTAAACTAGATCCATTTAAGTTTGATTTTGAAGGGAATCCTGTTTTTGTGAATGCAGATCTGCAGAATTTTGAAGATCTTTTATATAAAGTAAAAGCAAAAGGAGTTCTGAATGTAGGAAGAATTTATAAAGTCTTCGCTAAAAAAGGGTTGGATCTGAGCGGATTGATTATGGCAGATTTATCTTTGAATGGTCGTCAAAGCTACGCAACAACCGGTCAGTATAGCAAATTGCATAACAGAGGAAATTTAATTTTAAAAAACATCAAAGCTACTACAGAATATCTTCCGAAATCATTCTACATTAAAGAAGGGAATTTTGAGTTTGAAAATGAAAAAATGTGGTTCAGGAAATTTTTTGCCACGTATGGGAAATCAGATTTTGCGCTAAATGGACATTTAATTAATACCATCAATTATTTTATTGAAAGAAAAGGCACTCTTCACGGGAAATTTGTACTGAACTCAAGATATATTCTGATTGATGAATTCATGGCACTGAAAAATGGCGATAATACCGACAAATCTATCGAAGTAGAATATGCTAAAGTAGAAAATCCAAAGAGCAGTGGAGTTGTCATCATTCCTAAGAATCTGGATGTTTCGTTGGGTGTAAATGCAAAAAAGGTTGAGTTTAAAGGTTTAGTTTTAAATAATCTGAGAGGTTTAGCATCGGTGAATAAAGGTGAAGTTTATCTGAAAGAGACATCTTTTGATATTATAGGAAGCCGCATGAAAATCGACGCCCGTTATCAGGATGAATCTCCATTGACTGCCAATTATGATGTTGCCTTAAATGTGCTCGATTTTAATGTGCAGAGAGCGTACAAAGAGATTGATATGATTCGTGAAATGGCAACTGCCGCCAAAGATGTAAAAGGAATTGTTTCTATTGATTATAAGCTAAAAGGTGATTTCGATAAAAACATGATGCCGATTTACCCTTCACTTGAGGGCGGAGGAGTGGTTAATCTGCGAGATGTTGAGGTGAAAAATCTGAAAATGCTGTCAGCGGTTGGAGATAATATTGGAGCAAAAGCATTTGATAATCCGGATATGAAAGGAGTGAATATTGAAACGCACATTAAGAATAATCTGATTCACGTAGATAAATTTACCTTTAAAGTTTCAATTCTAAGACCTACCATCAGCGGAACAACGAGTTTTAACGGCTTGCTTGATTTAAGAATCAGAGTGGGTATTCTTCCGGGAGGAATAATAGGTTTCCCGGTTGTAGTAACTGGAACTCATGAAAAACCAAAAATCAAAATCTTCAGTAAAACCGGACAGGGAATTGTAGATGCGCTCTACAATAAAAAATCAAATAAAGTAATCCGTGAAGAAAAACGGGCTGAGAAAAAAACACGCCGACAACAGCGAAAAGAAAAAGCAGTCCAGGAAGAAAAAGCTAAAAATGCCGAAAAACAGGTGACAAAAGATCTTAAGAAATAACAACAGACTGTTAAATTACATTTTCGTTTTTCAGAATGGCAGCTAAATGAAATAAAGTTTTCGCCTTGTATTGTTTTTGATAGTATTGAGCCTTTCTCAATAGAGCCTGTACTCATTTCCGTCTCTGTTTTGATTTCAATGGCTCAGCCATTTCAGCGATTTTCAAACCCTTAGATAAATGTTTTAAGTATGAGTAAATCTCGTTTTTTCATACTGTAAAATTGTAAATTTAATTTTTAATTAAAAAATTGATTTAGTATAATGATTTACTCTTAGGCTTTTGAGCTAAGAAAGTTTTTGAATGTATTAGATATAAATCGGGATGCTCTATCCAGCAGATTTTAGATAAGTTTTGATGAAAAGATTTGTATAGAAACAAAAAAAGAGAAACCAAATATTGATTTCTCTTTTTTAGTGAGCGCGTCAGGATTCGAACCTGAGACCGTCCCGATTAAAAATCGGGATGCTTTATCCTGATTGAGCTTCTATTAGTTTTTTAATTTTTGATTTGCTTTTCCAGGCTTTTATTTCGATTTCTCTTTTGTAAGCATCTGATTTGATTTCAAAGCATTCAAAATATGCAATAATCCAGTCTTTTGCTTTTGAGGTGAATCCTTTATGATCTGAAAGGTGTTTTCTTAATCGTTCCTGCAAATCTTCACAGGAATGACCAATGTAATATTTATTAATAGATTTAGAGTGGAGTATATAGCAGAAACACATGAGTAAATATAAATAAAAAAGAGAAACCAAATATTGATTTCTCTTTTTTGTGAGCGCGTCAGGATTCGAACCTGAGACCGTCTGCTTAGAAGGCAGATGCTCTATCCAGCTGAGCTACGCACCCATTTGCAGTTTTGTAAAAACTACTAAAACATTCTGAGCGTTAGATTTCGAACCTGAGACCGTCCCGATGAATCGGGATGCTCTATCCAGCTGAGCTACGCACCCATTTGTAATTTTGTGAAAATTACTAAAACAGTCGGGGCGGCAGGATTCGAACCTGCGACCTCCTGGTCCCAAACCAGGCGCGATGACCGGACTACGCTACGCCCCGAATTGGTCTTTGCTGCGGAGAGTAAGGGATTCGAACCCTTGGTACCGTTACCAGTACGCATGTTTAGCAAACATGTCCTTTCGGCCTCTCAGGCAACTCTCCTAAACAACGTTTTTGAATCACTTCTATTCCGTTATTGCGAGTGCAAATATAGAATAGATTTCTTTATTTACCAAATAATTTTCAGAAAAAAATTGTGTATTTTTGAGGGAATAATCGGTTAAAAATCTAAACTAATGCGTAAAACATTATATATCATCGGCTTAAGTACTCTCGTTTTTTCTTGTACTTCGCAAAAAAATGTAAAGAAAAGTACTTACAAGCCGAGAACTGCTGTGACACAGCCAAAAACGGCGGTTAACTCTCAAAATTTAGTAAAAAATAAACCTGAAATTGCGACAGAACACGGCGTTGAATTTTTCAGAACCAATATTGCAGATATCACTAAAAATGACAATACCACAAGTTACGGTTCTATCGTCTCTGCAAAACCTGCGGGATATAAAGTTGTGAAAACACATTTTCCAGCAATTGCTCAAAACTTCAGACAAAAATATCTGATTCTACATTATACGGTTTTACCGGATGATAAGTCGATTGAGGTTCTTACAAAACAATCCGTAAGTGCACATTATTTAGTGAATAATTTGGGTGATAATGAAATTTATCAATTAGTTGACGAGAACAAACGTTCTTATCATGCTGGTGTAAGTGCTTGGCGAGCTGATAAAAACCTTAATGATACTTCGATCGGGATTGAAATCGTCAACATGGGTTACAAAGCTGATGCAGCCGGAGTGAAAACTTTTGAACCTTTTAGTGATGATCAGATCAAAAAAGTAGCTGCTTTGGCAAAAGATATTGTGACGAGATACAATATTCCAGCAACCAACGTTTTGGCACATTCTGATATTGCACCAACAAGAAAGCAGGATCCTGGACCACTTTTTCCTTGGAAAAAATTGTACGACGAATATCAGATCGGAATGTGGTACGATGAAATGGCAAAACAGAATCTTTTAACCTTAGCTCAAACGGATATTGAAACAAAATACAATGAGCCATCATTTATTTTTGTAGTGCAAACTGCTTTACAAAAATTTGGGTATGATATTTTACCTAACGGAAATTGGGATGATGTCACCAAAAAAACAATTGAAGCGTTACAATATCACTTCAGACCACAAAATTACAGCGGTGTTTTAGATGCTGAAACATGGGCGATTTTGCAGTCATTGAATCAGAAATATCCAACAAAATAAATTCAGAAAAGCGCATCTTCGACAGTGCGTTTTTTATCATTTAAAATAATTTAAACTGTTAAACATATTTTAATGGAAAATTTCAGACAGGAAAGTGATTTGTTGGGCGTGCTCAATGTTCCTTTAGACGCATATTATGGAGTTCAGACGCAGAGAGCGATTGACAATTTCAAAATATCGGGGCAGCTTCTTTCATCTTATCATGAATTTATAAAAGGTTTGGCTTTCGTAAAAAAAGCGGCGGCAAAAACCAATTATGAATTAGGCTTACTCGATCAGGATTTATATTTTAAAATTGCTGAAACGTGCGATGAACTGATTGGAGGATTATTTCATGATGAGTTTCCTGTTGATATGATTCAGGGTGGGGCCGGAACTTCCATTAATATGAATGCCAATGAGGTAATTGCAAACAGGGTTTTAGAGAAATTAGGAAAGAATAAAGGTGAATATCAGTTTTGTTCGCCAAATGATCATGTCAACCTGTCGCAGTCAACCAACGATGCGTATCCTACGGCAATCAAAATGGCATTATTGCAGATGAATGAAACTTTAGTTGAAAAACTGGAGAAAATTGTTAAAGCCTTCCGTTCAAAAGGTCAGGAATTTCAGGATGTAATAAAAATGGGTAGAACCCAACTTCAGGATGCTGTTCCGATGACGATGGGGCAGGAGTTTGAAGCGTTTGCAGCAACTTTGGAAGAAGATATTTCTAAATTAAATAACAATGCCAATCTGTTTGTCGAAATCAATATGGGCGCAACCGCAATTGGGACAGGAATCAATGCTCCGGTAGGGTATGCAACGCTTTGTGCTAAAAATTTAGCAGAGATTACAGGCTATCCCGTTGTTTCAGCACCAAACTTGGTTGAGGCAACTCCAGATACTGGTTCTTATGTAATTTATTCTTCAGCGATGAAGCGTTTAGCTTTAAAGCTCTCTAAAATCTGCAATGATTTACGATTGTTATCTTCAGGGCCAAGAGCGGGTTTGTCTGAAATTAATTTACCTCCTATGCAGCCGGGATCATCTATCATGCCTGGGAAAGTAAATCCTGTAATCCCTGAAGTGGTGAATCAGGTTTGCTTTAAAGTAATTGGAAATGATTTGACGGTAACTTTTGCCGCAGAAGCCGGACAATTGCAGCTAAATGTAATGGAGCCTGTTCTTTCGCATGCCATCATGGAAAATATTCATTTTCTGTGTAACGCACTCGACACGCTCCGTGAAAAATGTGTGGTGGGAATTACTGCCAACAAGGAAGTCTGTCTCAATATGGTGAAACACAGCATCGGTATTGTCACTGCTTTGAATCCCTATATAGGTTACAAAACGTCTACACAGATTGCAAAAGAAGCGTTATTAACCGGAAAAAGCGTTTATAATCTGGTTTTGGAAAAAAATCTGCTTTCTCAGGAAAGATTAGATGAAATTCTTGATCCGAGAAATATGCTGACACCACATTATAAGTAAAAGTAACGATGAATCATCATATATAATTTATCTTGAAATTTTTAATCATCATTCCCGCACACAACGAACAGGATAATCTTCCACTCACCTTAAATTCTTTACAGCAGCAGAGTTTTAAAGATTTTAAAGTAGTGATTGTGAATGATGGTTCTACCGACAAAACATCTGAAGTCATTAAGAAATATACAGATGTAGATTCACGTTTTGCAACAATTGATTTAGGAAAATCTACTCATCAGCCGGGTTCAAAGGTGGTAAATGCTTTTAAAAATGGTTTGAAAACTCAAAACATCGATGATTTTGACATCATCTGTAAGTTTGATGCGGACATTATTTTAAATGATAACTATCTTTTTGAAGTGGGAAAAGCATTTGCTGATCATCCAAAATATGGTTTGGTCGGTGGTTTACTGTATGTTGAAAAAAATGAAGATTGGGTGTATGAAGGCAACTCCAATAGACACCACGTTCGTGGCCCTATGAAAGCTTACCGGAAAGAATGCTTCGAAGCAATCGGCGGTTTGAGGGAAACTTTAGGCTGGGACAATATCGATTCTATTTTGCTTAAAAATTTGGGTTGGGAAGAAGTTGTTTTGCCTGAATTGCACGTGAAATTAATCAAGGTAAAAGGTGCAGACTACACGATAAAACCAGCAGATTATTATGGAAGGTATTTTTATTTTTTAGGTTTAAACCGATTTCTGACGTATGTCGCAGCGGCAAAAGAAGCCATGAAAATAAAGTCGCCTCCGTTTCTGTTTCAAATTATCAATGCTTACGAAAAATGCAAAACTCAAAATTTGGAATTGAAAATTTCGAAAAACGAACAGGAAATAATTAATCAGCAACGATGGAATCTTTTTAAAAAGAAATGGTTTAAACTTTGAAAAAAATAGCCTACATAGAAATCGATACCCACTCAGAAATTGCGCAGGATTTCATGGATCTAATGCATGATTCCAAAGAATTTTCTGTGGATTATTATTTTTCAGAGAAGATTAAAAGTCAAATCAAAGAAAGTGACGAATCTGTTTATGTGTCAGATTCCTCCATGATTCTGGATCAGTTATTTGGTCAGAATTATGATTTAATTATCATCGGAACGGTTCACCGTTATTTCAATACTTTTTTAGCCATCACTCAGAAATACAATACTTCAGTTATTGTTCATAATCTCAATTTTCCAAAAATTTCAAAGGTTAATTTAATTAAAAACGTTTTCAAAAATGATCTGATTTACCGTTTAAAATTATGGTGGAAAGAAGGTCTTTTTTACGCAAATAAAACGTACGGAAAAGCTAAGCATCATTTGGTTCTCGATCAGGAATTGTCTCCAGATAAACTTGAGTTTTTGCCTCTTTTTTATACAAAATCATTTGATAAAATAAAAAGTGAAATTCTAACAATCGTTATTCCGGGTGGAGTTTCTCAGAAAAGAAGAGATTATCAGCGTCTTTTTGAAACGATTCAAAATTCTGGGAATAAAGAAAATATCAGTTTTGTTTTTTTGGGAAAAGCTCAGGGTGAAGAGTTGAAAGAATTAGAAAACTTATCAAAGGTTATTCCTGGAAATATTAGAATAACATATTTTGCAGAAAGGGTTTCTGCTGAAATTTTCGATCAATGGATGAAGAAAGCAGATGTTCTGTGGTGCCCGATTCAGGAGGATACGGAGTTTTTCAGCAATAAAGAAATTTATGGAAAGACCAAAATGACCGGAAATTTAGGCGATGCCATCAAATATGGAAAGCTCGCTGTTTTTCCTAAAAATTATTCTTCAAAACTTGAATTTATCATTCCAGAAGAAGAAAATGTAATTGAACAATTTTTAAAACTAAAAGATTCAACGTTTGATTTTCAGAAGGATTTCAGCCGTGAAAAAATTCAGAATGATATTGAAGGAGTTCTGAATCAGTTGATGTCTATTTAAACTTCAATACACTTTTAATGAATTTCGTATTCAAATAGTCCTCAATGGGGAAAATTTTGGTGAAATGATTTCCAATAAAGATCAGAATTAAAACGACCGCAGGTTTGTAAACAAGATTAATGAAATTATTCTCAAAAACCGGCAACACAATCGCTACCGTAATCGCCAACGTACAGATAATTGACACGAAAATCATCTCAATCGAAAAAGGCGAGACTTTAAACATGAAATAATTGAATATAACTTTAATCACATTGTAAATGGTCACTGAAATTGCAGTAGACAAAGCAATTCCAATTAGCGAAAGATCGGTATGGTTGATGAAATACCAGTTTAAACTTATCGTTAAACCTGCCAATAGAAGCATGACGATAATATTGAATTTGTAATATTTTGAAAGCGAGATAATATTGCCGTTGAAACCGGTTGCTAAATCAATTAAAACGGCAGATCCCCAAATCCAGATAACGGGTTCGTACATTCTCAGTAAATCACCTTTTTTAGGCATAAAATGGGTCAGGTAAGGAAATCCCACCATAATACAGCCGAACAAAACAGCTCCCAAAAAATAGATGGTTAATGATGTTTTTTTGTGGAATCTGTCGAGTTCTTCCATATCACCATCGGCCAGATTTTTTCTGATAATCGGTGCTGAAATATTAAATAATCCCAGTTGCGGAATGGAGATTAAAGAAATAAGAGCTAATAAAATACTGTAAACAGCAATTTCTTCTTCCCCGATAAACTCCCCGATCATGTAATTATTAATCGCCATGTGATTTCCGAAGGTTCCTAAAAACCCAAAAAAACTGTAGGCAGCAAACTCTTTGTAAAAATGATCTTTTTTGAAGTAATCTCTGCTGAAATCAAGCTTTACTTTTTCCAGTCTGTTGGTGTAATAAATGTATCCGGTAAGCATTATGGCAAACATTCCGAAAAAGAAAGCCAATGCGATCTGTTCGGAAAACTGAAAGTAAAAGAACAGACAGAAAGATCCCAGGTTGGCTAATTTTGGTAAAAGATTATCAAAAATATTGGAAACTACAATTCTTTTATAGTTGGAAATATACCGGTTAAAGACCGCGCAAAGAGAGAGTGTTAAAACAAGTGGCAGAATATATTTTTTACTTTCCCAGATTTTCATTTTTGTAAATTCGGGATAGAAAAAAGGGATGAGAAGAAAAATCACCAGAAACAGGACAAAGTTGATGCAGACCAATGCTAAAGAAAGCGAAAGCATATTTTGATTTTTACCATCTTCCTGAGCTTTCCCAAAAAATTTTACATTAGAATAGGAAATTCCCAAAACAACAAAAGGAACCAACATTTCTGCACCAGACATGATGAATCTTAATGTTCCGTAAAAAAAAAGATTATTCGTAAAAATGAAAATGGAGAACATCCCGATCAGCGTCGCAATGTAACCAATCACTGAATACTTAAAACCCTGCCTTGCAACTACACTCATGAAATTTTTTTAATAGTTTTTTGGAATAAAAATAATATTGTTGATGTAGTCGGTCTTATTTTTTTCGTCGGCAGTATTTTTAATAAGGATTTCTTCGGTCAGTCTTTCGATTTCGAAATTTTTTCTGTTGAGATAATTGGCGTCAAAACCCCAGCTTTCCACTTCTGAAATTTCGTTCCAGATCGGTTGATCATGGTGTCTCTGTTCCATCTCAACCATTAAAGTGGGCTTGAATTTTTTGATAATATTTTTCCCGCCGTGCAGTGTTTTCATTTCATTGCCTTCGACATCAATTTTGATGAAATCAATTTTTTTGAAATTCTCAATCGCTGCCCAATCGTCTAGTTTAATTACTTTTACCTGTTCTGTGTAGCTTTTTTCTTCGCCTTTTTCTTTGTAAGAAGTATTGAGAGTACCTCTTGAAGCGACCATTTTTCCGTTGATGATCGGAACTTTAAATTCAGCAGTAGTGTTTTCGTCAGAAAGTGCCAAAGGCAAAACATGCATCGCCGGAAATAATCTTTTCAGTCTCGAATTCAATTTTTTATTCGGCTCGAAAGCATAAATATTGGAATGCGAAAGCGTATTTTCTAACTGATAAAGAAACGTTCCCACGTTGGCGCCAATATCTAAAATGACTGCATTTTTAGGCAGAAATTCTTTAATCCAGACCAATTCCGGTTCTACGTTACGCTTCGAAAAATTCTCTTTGTTTAAATGGTGTAAACTTTTAAAATATCTCTGTTTATAAAAACCTGGACTGATGTACTGTAGTTTCTCTGCGAGTTGCTGATATAAAGACATTGCTTACTTTTTTATGACGACCGACAAAGGTAATGAAAAATGTTAAATTGGTGTTGAAATGTTGCAAATATAAAACATTGTTTATGAGTGAGTTATATTCTCTTGAGGTTGTGAATTATTCAGAAGTATTTGAAAAAGGGGCGTTTAAAAAATCATTAAAAGGTTTTGCAGAATTCATAATGTCAGTTAGTTTTTCTACTGCATTTTTATCCATGGCATCTTTATTTGTCAGGTTATAGACTCCTATAAAACTTTTAAGTCTAAGATATTCGGCCATCGGATCTTCTTTTTCAAACCCTTGAGGAATTTTTTTTAACTCATGCTCACGGTCTAATTCACCATAATATTTTTTGAAATCTTTGTGATCAAGTGCTTTTAGAAAATCATCTTTAAAGATCGAAATTTCTTTTCTGATTTCTTTTAAAACATGAGCTTCAGGCAGGTAAATTCCGCTGGCGATAAATGATTTTCCGGGTTGAATGTGAAGATAGTGCCCAGACTTTTCATTGCTTTTCCCCATCCCTAAAGACGCTCCGAAGTAATTTTTGTAAGGTGTTTTGTCCTTAGAAAAACGGATGTCCCTGTAAATTCTGAGCAATGATTTTTTAGCATTGAGTTTCGCTACTTTTTCATCAGATTTTCCCACTTCCTGAATGAGTTGCTCTACAAAAATTTCAAATTCTTCCTGAGTCTCAGTGAAAAGATTTTTGTTATCGTTAAACCATTCTCTATTGTTGTTTTCATCGAGTTGCTTTAGATAGTCAAATATTTTTTTTGAAAGAGTAGCCGCCATTATCTTTTTATTTTAATCAAAATTAAAAAAATCTGATCAGACTGGCAGTTTTATCTTTCATTTAAATAATTCATAAGTATTAATGAAAAATTCAAATAAATCGATAAAATAAAATGAATTTGAGGGTTTTTTAAATTTAAAATAAATTTTTTATCCTTTTTTTGCATAAATTCAAAAATACTTAGAGTTTTCTAAATTAAAATTATCAATTCGTTAATATTATATAAAGCATTATCCAATAATTAGTTGTATCTTTGCAAAAATTTTATATTAATTAATGAATTTATTTACGGAGACCAATTTAAGTCCTGATATCCTTAAGGCCATTGGCGAACTGGGTTACGAAAGCCCGACAGAAATCCAAAAACAGACTATCCCTTTTATTCAATCAGATATTCGCGATCTAATCGCACTTGCGCAGACAGGGACAGGCAAAACAGCAGCGTTTTCGCTTCCGATTTTGGACATGATTGACGATACGAGTCGCAAAATCCAATTTTTGGTGCTTTGCCCGACACGAGAACTATGTCTACAGATTTCAAAAGACATTAACAACTATTCGAAGTACATGAAAAACATCAAAACTACAGCAGTTTATGGTGGAAGCAGTATTACGGATCAAATGCGTTCTTTGAGAGATAAGCCACAAGTGATTGTGGGTACTCCGGGAAGGGTGATCGACTTGATCAACAGAAAAGCTCTTGACTTCTCTGAAATCCACTGGTTGGTTTTGGATGAAGCAGATGAGATGCTATCGATGGGTTTCAAAGATGAATTGGAAACAATTTTGAGAGAAACTCCTGAAACAAAGCAAACTTTCTTGTTCTCGGCAACGATGAGCAAAGAAGTAGAAAGAATTTCTAAAAGTTACCTAACAACGCCACACCGTATTTCTGTGGGTTCTATTAACGAAGTTAAGAAGAACATCAAGCATGAATTCTACGTGGTAGGTTACCGTAACAAGAAAGAAGCTCTTAAAAGACTTATTGACGCAAACCCGAATCAGTATTCTATTATTTTCTGTAGAACAAGAATGGAAACTCAGGAGGTTGCAGACTTTTTAATGCAAAACGGTTATGGTGCTGATGCTCTTCATGGTGATCTTTCTCAGGCGCAGAGAGATACGGTAATGAAGAAATTCAGACTGAAAAACATCGATATCTTGGTTGCGACTGATGTTGCTGCAAGAGGTTTGGATGTAGATTCACTGACGCACGTTATTCACTTCTCTTTACCGGATGATCCTGAAGTTTTTGTACACAGAAGCGGAAGAACAGGTAGAGCAGGTAAAGACGGTATTTCTATGTCATTGATCAAGCCTGAAGAAAGCAGAAAGCTGAAGCAGATAAAATCTACGACAAAAATTGATATCGTTGAGAAGAAAATTCCTACAGGTGACGAAGTAATTTCAGCTCAGGTAAAAGGAGTTTTTGAAAAACTAATGACGGAACATGAAACTATCTTTGAATTTGATCAAAGTCTTGTTCCGGATTTAAGTAATTTCACTAAAGAAGAATTGGTTGTTCAGTTGTTGCAATTCCAGTTGAAAGACTTCGCTTTGTACTATAAAGACAAACAAGATCTTGTAGATCAGAAGTTCAACAGCAGAGATGATGACAGAGGCGGAAGAGACAGAGACAGCAGAGGGGGAAGAGACCGTGACAGAGGAAGAGATCGTGACAGAGGAGAACGTAGCGACAGAGGTGAAAGAAGAGGAGATCGTGGTGGTAAACCAAGACAGAGAGACGAGAATATGACTAGATTTTTCTTCAACCTTGGTAAAAAAGACCAGTTGAAAAAGCTAGATGTATTGGAAATCATCAACAAAGCGACATCAAGCAAAGGAAGCAAAAGAGCTGAGATTGGGAACATCGAAATTCTGGAGAAATTCTCTTTCTTTGAAGTTGAAAAATCTTACAGCAATGAGCTTTTAGGAAATATTCAATCTATGAAGTTTAAAGGAAAAGATATGAGAGCTGAAGAAGCGAACTAATCTTAGAACTTAAAATATATTCTGAGCCGGCAATTTTGCCGGCTTTTTTTATTTTTTAAATAAAAAATAATGTAAAAAATTAAACTTAAATAATTGATTATTAATATTATGAAGGATTGGTTTTGTTGTTAGCTTTTGGTGTGAACAAATATTAATTCAATATTAACAAAAATTAATGCTGGATGCTTTTTGGTAAGGTGGTTTTTTAGGAAATTTGCACACGAATAAATTAAATACAATTTACAAATGGCAATTGGTAATATTTTCCACGCATTTCAGCCAAAAGACAAAATCTTCTTTGTGCTTTTCGAAAAAGTAACAGAAAATTTAGTTGCAATGTCCAATGATTTCAACAACGGAGTGAAAGATTTCGATCTTAATGACGACGCAATGTTGAAACTGATGAGCGACTACGAGCACAAAAATGATGAGCTTACTCACGAGATCTTTATTGAATTGGGGAAAAACTTCATCACACCTTTCGACCGTGAAGATATTCACACCTTAGCAACAGGTCTTGATGATATTGCAGATTATATCTACGCTTCTACAAAATATATCTTCTTGTACAAGTCTCCGATGATGAAGGCTTATGCAGATTTCTCATTATTGATTCACAAGGCTTGTCTTGAAATTCAGAATGCGATGAAAAACCTGAAAGGTTTTAAAAACATGGAGCAGGTAAAAGAAGCTTGTATCAAAGTAAATTCTATTGAGAACATTGCTGATGATCTGCTTTCAAACTCTATGGTAGAGCTTTTCGAAACGAATGATGCCATCAATATCATCAAAATATCATCAGTTCTTAACTATCTTGAGATCGTAACCGACAAAGCAGAAGATGTTGCCAATACAATTGAGAACATCATGATTAAATACGCTTAAAAAAACAATACATAACAAAAAATGGATTTTCCTATTTTACTTACGGTTATTATTGCTTTGGCTTTAATCTTCGATTATATTAATGGTTTTCATGACGCTGCCAACTCTATTGCGACCATTGTTTCAACAAAAGTTTTAACTCCGTTTCAGGCGGTACTTTGGGCAGCAGTTTGGAATTTTGCAGCCTTCTTTATCGCAGCTTATATCATTGGTGAGTTTAAAATCGGTAACACGATTGCAAAAACCGTCAATGAGAATTTTATTACTTTAGAAGTTATCTTTTCAGGATTGATTGCTGCTATCGCTTGGAATCTTTTGACATGGTGGTTCGGAATTCCTTCATCATCATCTCACACTTTGATTGGTGGTTTCTTGGGAGCAGCATTGATGCATGCTTTCTTGATGGATTACCGTGAAGTTGTGGCTGCCACTCCGGATTTAGGTCTTTGGGATACTTTAAAACAGACCATTACTAAAGTAGCAAGTCAGGATGTTGTGAAATTCAGCAAAGTAATTCCTATTTTCCTGTTTATTTTCCTCGCTCCGGTTATCGGAATGATCATTTCAATTATCATTACTTTAATTATTGTACATCTTTATAAAAAATCAAATCCGCATAAAGCTGATAAATCTTTCAAGAGATTACAGTTGGTTTCTTCGGCTTTGTTCAGTCTTGGACATGGTCTGAATGATGCTCAGAAAGTAATGGGGATCATCGGGGCTGCATTGATCTATTATCACGTCAATATGCTTCAGGATCCTGTTTATTTAAATATTGAATCTGCTGAACGTTTTAATTATTTTGCAGAACATTACATGTGGGTTCCTTTAGTTTCGTTTGTTGCGATCGCTTTGGGTACAATGAGTGGAGGTTGGAAGATCATCAAAACAATGGGTACTAAGATTACCAAAGTAACTCCATTAGAAGGGGTAAGTGCTGAAACAGCAGGTGCGATCACACTTTTCATTACCGATCACTTTGGGATTCCTGTTTCTACAACACATACAATTACCGGTTCAATTATCGGGGTTGGATTAACGAAAAGAGTTTCTGCAGTACGTTGGGGGATTACAGTGAGTTTGCTTTGGGCTTGGGTTTTAACCATTCCGATTTCAGCAATTGTAGCTGCGCTAACTTATCTTGCTGTGACCTATTTAACTTAATTTAAAGAAATCTATTATATCTCTAAACTTTGTCCAATTGGGCAAAGTTTTTTGTTTTACAACCCCTTGAAAAATCGTATTTTTGTTCAAATAAAAATCTTTTATGGAATTCTTAGACACCTACCAACAGATTGTTGCTGATGCCATTAATAAATACACGTTCAAAGATAAACCTGCAGAATTGTATGAGCCCATGAATTACATCATCTCGCACGGTGGTAAACGCCTTCGCCCGATTATGGTGTTGATGGCGTGCGACTTGTTCGGTGGTGACATGAAACAGGCGATAAAGCCCGCTTTGGCGATTGAGTTTTTCCATAATTTTACCTTGATTCATGATGATATTATGGATGAAGCACCGTTAAGAAGAAACAAGCCGACAATTCATACTTTACATGGAATTAATGTTGGAATTCTTTCAGGAGACGGATTGATGCTGAAAGCCTACAAGTTTTTTGAAGATCTTGAACCTGAAATTTTCAAAGCATGTATCAGAATTTTCACCCATACAGGCTTGCTTTTATGCGAAGGTCAGCAGTATGATATCAATTTTGAAACTCAGGAAAATGTGACTTTTGATGACTACATCAGAATGATTACTTATAAAACCGGAGTTTTAAGTGCTTCTTCATTTGAGATCGGTGCATTGATTGCCAAAGCGCAATTCAAAGATGCAAAAGCGATCTTCAACTTCGGAAAACACATCGGAATTGCCTTCCAGATTATGGATGATTATTTGGATGTATTCGGTGATCAGGCGCAGTTTGGTAAGAAACATGCAGGTGATATTTACGAAAATAAAAAAACCGTTCTTTATCTTTTGGCCAAAGAACATGGTACTGAAGAAGAGAAAAAAGAATTGGATTACTGGTACTCTAAAAAGACGGATAACATCGATAAAGTGTACGGCGTTGAAAAGATTTTCAGAAGGACGAAAGTAGACGAGAAAGCATTGCGTCTGATCGAAAAGCATAATGAAATTGGTCAAAGTTATCTTGCAAAAATCGACATCGCAGAAGACAAGAAAAAGCCATTTGCTGAATTGGCAAATTACTTATTAAGAAGAGAGAGTTAATGCACTAATTTGAGAATTTGAAAATGTGCTAATTTGAAAATTATTATTTATAAGATCTTTTTTTCGTTTTCAAATTCTCAAATTGACATATTTTCAAATTTAAATAAAGATGAAATTCAGGACAGAAGTTAATATCGAGGAATCTGAAAAAAAGATTGAAATTGAAGATAAAATATTTTCAATAGGCTCCTGTTTTGCTTCTGAGATGTCTGAGTTATTTAAGCACGGTCAGTTACAAACAGTAAATAATCCTTTCGGGACTTTATTTAATCCGTTTTCGATTAATAATTCCATCAAAAGGCTTCATGATTCTGAGTTTTACCATGAAGAAGAATTAATTGTTTTTAATGATGAATATATTTCTCTCGATCATCATTCGAGTTTTGATACAAGATTTATCCATCAGACTTTAGAGAAAATTAATTCAAAGATTGTTGTCGGAAATCAGTTTCTGCAGGATTCCAGTTGGGTGATTATCACGTATGGAACTGCATTTATTTATGAATTTCAACCCAAGAAAAAACTGGTTTCGAACTGTCATAAAATTCCACAGAAGTTTTTTGAAAAAAGACTGTTGACGCATCAGGAACTTACAGATTCTATTTACGACACGATTTTAAATTTAAAAGACATTTGTAAAGACGATCTTCAGATTCTGTTCACGGTTTCGCCGGTACGTCATACCAAAGACGGAATGATTGAGAACCAGCTGAGCAAATCAAAACTGATTACGGCAATTCATGAAGTGATTTCAGAAATTGAAGACTGTCACTATCTTCCGGTTTATGAGATTTTGATGGATGATCTTCGTGATTACCGTTTCTACAAAGAAGATATGATTCACCCTAATTCTCAGGCAGTCAATTATATTTTTGAGAAATTTGGGATTGCGTATTTTTCGGAAAACACTAGAGATTTTATTAAAGAAAATTTTAAAATTAATAAAGCTTTAGAACACAGATCTGATGATGAAAAAGATCCGAAATTCATTGAATTTAAAGAAAAATTAAGTCAAAGAATTGAATCTCAGCAGAAAAAAACAAAACACAAAATATTCTGATTTCAAATGATTGACTTTACCAAAATTGATTATCTGAAAGACGGAAACGAAAGGCAAAAAAGAGCTTACGAAGTTCTTACAAAATACAGGATTTTTCAGGTTTTAGAATCTTATTCGCCAGTTTTAGCAGGAACAATTCCATTAGAAATTGATATTGATGGAAGTGATTTGGATATTATCTGTGAACTGGATTTTAGATTTGAGGAAGATTTTTTAGATGATATTACATTTAGTAAAATGATTCCTTCTAATGCAGATGTAAAAGTTGAATATCCGATTATTAATGGCGAAAAATCTATTACTATAAATTTTATGTTAGAAGAATTTCCGATCGAAATTTTTGCACAAAACAAACCCACAACAAATCAAAATGCTTATCTCCATATGGTTGCTGAATACAAAATATTACAGGAAAAAGGAGAAGATTTTAAACAAAAAATAATAGAGTTAAAGAAAAAAGGAATCAAAACAGAACCCGCTTTCGGAATGTTGCTGAATTTAGAAAATCCTTATGAAGATTTATTAAAATTTTAAAAATAATGATTGATACACATACCCATTTATATTCTGAAGAGTTTGATGAAGACAGAAAAGAAGCGATTCAAAGAGCTTTAGATAAAGGAATTACAGAGTTTTATCTACCGGCAATCGATTCAGAATTTCACGAAAAAATGCTTCAGCTGGAAAGTGATTATCCAAACCAGATTTTTTCTATGATGGGCCTTCACCCATGTTATGTAAAACCAGAATCTTGGAAAAAAGAATTAGAAATAGTAAAAAATTATCTTGATGAAAGAAGTTTTCCCGCCATCGGGGAAATCGGGATTGATTTGTATTGGGATAAAACAACTTTAGATATTCAGGTGAAAGCTTTTGAGCAACAAATTGATTGGGCAATTGAAAAAGATCTGCCAATTGTGATTCATACCAGAGAAAGTTTTAAGGAAACCTTTGAAGTCTTAGAAAGAAAAAAACATCCGAAATTGCGAGGAATTTTTCATTGCTTCTCCGGAAATTTGGAGCAGGCAAAACACGCAATCGACTTAAATTTCATTTTAGGAATCGGTGGAGTAGTGACTTTCAAAAACGGAAAAATCGATCAGTTTTTAAGTGAAATCCCACTAGACAAGATCGTATTGGAAACAGACTCTCCATATCTAGCGCCGGTTCCATTCAGAGGAAAAAGAAATGAAAGTTCCTACCTTGATTTGGTTGCTGGGAAATTGGTGGACACCCACAACAAGGATTTTGCTGAGATTGATAGGATTACTAGTGAGAATGCGAAAATAATGTTCAAAAAATAATGTAGGGAAATGCAAAAAATTCCCAATATAACTTCATTAAGGTTTTTCTTGGCTGTATTGGTTATGATTTATCATATTCCACAATTTTTTCATAACCGAGGCCTTCCGTTTTTTAATGATTTAGCTATATTCCATAAAGGAACAGAGGCAGTTTATATGTTTTTTTCACTAAGTGGTTTTCTGATAATCAAACAGCTTTTTTTAGAAAAAGAAATTAACAGTAAAATTGATTTAAAGAAATTCTATATTCGAAGAGCATTAAGGATTTTACCTTTATATTACTTAATTGCATTGATAGGAATTTTATACTACAATTTTTTTCTTCCGAATATTGGTGTAGAAATGCCTCGAACGTATGATTTAATAGACGGAATTATTCTTTTATTGGTATTTCTCCCGAATGTGCTTCATCTTTCAAACCCTGGCGGTGTATTAGAAATACTGTGGTCAATTGGTATTGAAGAGCAGTTTTATCTTCTCATTGCTCCTGTAATTGCATTAATTCCTTCCCAAAAAACTATATTTTTTTTATTCGTTTTTAGTTTTATTTTTATCTTTTTGTATCATTCTTCATTGTTTTCTTTTCTAATGAAGTACAAAGTGATGTTTTTTTATTTTTCTTTTGCAGGTTTTTGTTCCTTTTTGAAAGTTAGAAAAAGTAAATTTTCTGAGGCATTCAGCTTTATTACCTATCTATTTGTAGTTTTATATTTCACAACTAATATTTTTGTTGAAACTTTATCACAATTTCAATACAATTTGTTTAGTATGACTTTGTTTGGTTTTTTCTTACATTCTTTTACGCAAACTATATTTACTTTTTTTCAGAATAAAAGTCTGGTTTATTTAGGGAGAATATCTTATGGAATTTATATGTACCATTCGATTGTAATGCAATTGGTGGGATTTTTATTCTTGAATTTCTTTTCTAAATATAATTTGAATAGTTTAGAAACAATAATAACCAGCTTTTTACTGGTTATTATTATTACCCTTTTGGTATCTCATTTTTCTTATCGTTTCTACGAAAAGAAGTTTTTAAATTTGAAGAGGGATTATAGAGTTTTAAAATAAATTATTTCTTTCTTGAAAAATTACTCTTATTTTTCGGTTTTTATTGTGATCCGATTTTTGTTGTTTTCCACCTGCTGGCTTCGATCTTGGTGTAAAAGGTTTGTTGTTTGAGTCTCTTTTTTTAACCATCAGATTATCGGTATGGAAAGGATGATTTTTCTCAACAGGAATTTTCATTCCGATTAATTTCTCAGGATCCTTTAGGCTCAATAAATCTAAACCATCTACGAAAGAGATTGAAGATCCTTGAGAATCTTAACGATCCCTTCTCAGTATACAATACGTCAGTTGTGTATAGTAAAAATATACTCAGGTAGAGTTTTTTCATGATTTTGAGCTTTAACTTTATTGCTGCGAATTTGTGTATTTTTTCACTTATGTCATGATAATTTGATGCAGTTTTGTTTATAATGTAATATTTATTTGATTAATATAATTTAGTTAAGTGTCATAACTTGTCGTAATATAACTGCTTGAGAAAAAATTTGGTATTATCCATATTATATTCCATCTTACATTCCTTAACAAACAGATTGTATACAGAAATAAACAATCTACTTTCATAATAATAGTTTCAGATCAGATATATCTTATTCCTGTCCGTTAAACAATTTTTTAACAAAGGTGATAAAGATTAGTCTGATGGTTTTATCTATAATCAAAGAAAAATAAGTAAATTTGTGAGCATTAATAAAAATAAATTAAAACAACAATAAAATGTCAATTTTAGTAAACAAAGATTCTAAAGTAATTGTACAAGGTTTTACAGGTAACGAAGGTACTTTCCACGCTGGTCAGATGATCGAATACGGAACCAACGTAGTAGGTGGTGTTACTCCAGGAAAAGGAGGAAGCGAGCACTTAGGAAAGCCAGTATTTAATACTGTTGCTGATGCTGTTGCAAAAGCCGGAGCTAATGTAAGTATCATTTTCGTACCACCTGCATTTGCTGCAGATGCTATCATGGAAGCTGCTGAAGCGGGTATTAAAGTAATCGTATGTATTACAGAAGGTATTCCTGTTGCAGACATGGTAAAAGTAAAATCTTATATCGCTGACAAAGAGTGCAGATTGATCGGGCCAAACTGTCCTGGAATCATCACTTCTGATGAAGCTAAAATTGGTATTATGCCAGGTTTCGTTTTCAAAAAAGGAAAAGTAGGAATCGTTTCAAAATCAGGAACGCTTACTTACGAAGCTGCTGACCAAGTTGTAAAAGCTGGTTACGGTGTTTCTACAGCGATCGGAATCGGTGGTGACCCAATCATTGGAACGACTACAAGAGAAGCTCTTGAATTGTTCATCAATGACCCAGAAACTGAAGCGGTTGTAATGATCGGTGAAATTGGTGGTGGTCTTGAAGCTGAAGCTGCAAGATGGTATAAAGCTAGCGGTTCTACAAAACCGGTTGTTGGTTTTATCGCTGGACAAACTGCTCCTAAAGGCAGAACAATGGGTCACGCAGGTGCTATTGTTGGAGGTGACGAAGATACAGCTCAGGCTAAAATGGAAATCATGAGAGAAAACGGTATCAACGTAGTAGATTCCCCTGCTGACATCGGTGTTACTGTTGCTAAAGTTTTAGGATAATTAAACACTAAATATTATGAAATCGCCTTTCGTGATTGAGGAAGCTATTCAATGATTTTGGTAGGCGATTGCATAACTTGTCCCCACTATTCGGGATGACCATTAAAAACAATACAAACTACATATGAAAAAATTTTTATTAGCATCAGCTTTAGCATTTTCTGCTTTATCATTCGCACAGATTGATTTTAGCAGTACAAGATTCGGTGTTACTGCTGGTGGAAACTATTCGAGAGTTAAAAATGCACACAATCCTTCCGGGCCAAGATTTGCTTTTCAGGGTGGTGTACTGGCATTAATCCCCATGGGTGGTTCTAACCAGTTTTATCTTCAGCCTGAAGTAGTTTACTACGGTGCCGGAGAATCTGGAAAAGATAAGGATGCTAAAGGTGTAAAAGGGTATGACGCTGTTTATGCTAATAACTACATCAGTGTTCCTGTATCTTTCAAAGGATATTTTTCTGAAGCAGAATCAGAATTCTTTGGATTGATTGGCCCGAGATTTAATTTTTTAATTGATCAAAAAATTAAAAATGAATCTCGTGAAATCTACAGAACAGATCAGTTGGGTAAAGCAAAATCATTTAACTTCGCAATAGGCGCAGGTATTGGTTACAGCTACAAAAGACAGTTAGAATTGGCTTTAAAGTATGACTTTGGTTTATCTAATACTTATCCGAATCTGGATGAAAGTAAGATTGATGCAAATTCTTCTAAAAAGAAATCTGAGCAGGTTCTTAGTTTAAGCTTAAGCTATATCTTCGAATAAAAATTTTTCATTCAACACATAAAAAAATCCCGGGATATTTATCTCGGGATTTTTGTTTATTTTAGAATCTTTGTGATTTTATTGAATTGCAATTTTCTGTTTTCTACAGTCGAGGTAAATAGAGTTTTTTATAAATATTTTATTTCCCAGCATACCTGTCATTCCTGAAAATTTCATCATTAAATATTGACTTTTTGAAAATCCCTCCACGTAGGTAACTTCATTCAAAGGAATTTTAGAGTTCTTAAAAAGTATGGAATTTTTACTGCTTGCTGTGTAAGTGGTCAGTATGTTATCCCATGAACGCTCTTTCTTTTCAACTATATTAGAATAACTTGATTTCAGTTCTGTCCAAACTTCCTTATTGGTTAATAATTCGTAAGCGCTTGTACCTGAATCATACAGAAACTTTTCTTTCTTCTCTTTTAAAAATGCTTCAAGGATAATCTTTCTTTTTTTAAACTTAAAATCTGTAAGATTATTTTTAAAGTTCATTGGTTCTTTCGATATATTGAAAACAACATAGTTTTCGTTATAATTGATAAGCGTTTTTCTATCTTCTAAAATATCAGCGCCAATCGTACCAATTATTTTCAGTGAATCGGTTTCATTTTGCTTACCGTTATCAATGATGATGAATTGATCTGATGAAATTTTTATATTTCCAATATTAAAAGAAGATTTAGCCCGATCATTTTTGATACTGATTTCTTTTATCGCCTTAATTGAGTTAGAATAAAATACCGTGTTTGGTGAGCCTGTATCAAATTGCATATAATATGTTGTCGAATCAGAAAAGCGAATTGGCAAAAGCATAACATTCTTATCCGCTCCCAGCCATTTTATTGGGATTTTTCCACTTTCATTTTGTAACGTTAAATAATTTTTTTCGGGAGTGAATTTTTGATCAAAATAGAAATAGCCTCCCATTGTAGAAATGACTACAACCGACAAAAAAGCAAGCACAATTTTCTTAAAAATTTTCATTTTATTTTTTTGTGCAAGATTCGGTTTTTAATATCAATTTAGATATAAAAAGGATGCGACAATGTTACGCCATTTTTGTGACTGTAATTATATGAAATTGATTTTCAGTTTTATAGATAATTCGTTTTTTCTCTTGAGACTAATCCCGTTTTTAATGATAATGAACAGTTTTAGAATAATAAATAGAAGTAGAGGGGTAATGAAAACAGGAAATTCTACAGATAGCATTTTTTGAATAAACGGACTTACAATCATGAAAACAGAGACCACTAACGCTAAAATAATTTGAACACTTAAAATATTTTTCCCGAGTTCTCTATTTTTCTTGTCTTTTGTTTTTAAGGTTAGAATTAAAGGAAATATAATTCCGCCAAAAGGAATAATAAGACCAGGCAGAGCTGAAAGATTAATCAGTTTAGCTCTGTCAGTATTGATGTCTTCTTCGTCTTTTATAAATAATTTCTCAGGTTCAGTTTCAAGACTTTTTGCGAGAGTTTTAAGCGTAAAACCTTTGGGAATATTTCCAGCCTCTATTCTTTGGATTGTTCTTAAAGAAAGTCCTGATTTTTCTGCAAGTTCAGATTGGGTAAGCTTTTTTTCTTCCCTCAATTGTCGAACTATTGTTTTCATTCTTTAGGACTAAAGTTTATATGTAAGCATTAATTAGAATGATCAGTAGAGTCAGAAATTAACTTCTAATCCACTTCCAAATCTCTTTCAGCGTAGCCTTATTTCCATACATCAGAATTCCTACTCTGTAAATTTTTCCGGCTAAGAAAATCATAAAAATAGTCGTTGCTAATAATAAGAATATAGATAAAGCAATTTCCCATGCCGGAACACCGTAAGGTATTCTTGCAATCATCGCAACAGGCGACGTAAAAGGAATAATAGACAGCCAAAATCCTAGTGGCCCGTCGGGATTATTCATTAAAGAAAAACTTCCGTACATTCCTAAGGTTAATGGTAAAATTGCAAATAAAGTGAATTGCTGTGTTTCTGTTTCGTTATCAACTGCAGAACCGATTGCGGCATAAATTGAGCTGTAAAAAATATATCCTAAAAGAAAAAATACAATAAATACAAAGATGATTAAAGGGAAATTTAAATCCAGCAAACTGTGAGAAACCTGAGTGGCAATCTGAGCGATATCCAATTTATCAGAAACTTCTGCATTGCCTCCAGGAATATTTTTTTGAATGGATGAAAAGCCTGTGTTGAGAACCAAAGCACCAATCACTGACATTGTAATCCAGATGATAAACTGCGTTAAAGCAACCATAGTCACCCCAAGAATTTTCCCCATCATCAGTTCGAAAGGCTTAACCGAAGAAATAATAATTTCAACCACACGGTTGTTTTTTTCTTCCAAAACACTTCTCATCACGCGCACTCCATAAATAATAATGAACATGAAAGTAACATACATCAAACCTAAACTTAATCCGGTTTTAACGCCGAAAGCAAGATCAGAATCTTCTTTATTATCTTCTGAAACATTAATGGTCTTCAGTTCAAAATTTTTATCAAGATTATCAAGCTGAGATTCAGCAATTCCTAACTGCTTGATCTTTTCTTTTTTAATCGCATTGCTGATATCAGAAATAATTCGTTGCTTAGTGTCAAGTCCTATTTTAGTGTTAACAACCAATCTTGTATTTTTTTCTAAATCATCAAAATTCTGACTTGCTATTTGAGGTAAAATTAAAATACCATCTAAAGATTCATTTCCTTTAAGGTTTTTAATTTTAGATTTTTCATCCGCTGCCGGAACAAAAACGTATTCCAGTTTATCATTGGATTTAAGCTGACCTTTGAAAAGCCCGCTGTTATCTACAACTTCAATAACGTTGTGAGATTCATTGGCTTTAAACATCAGTCCAATCACTGCACCAAATCCAATAATCATTAGTGGAGCTAATAACGTCAGGAGAATGAACGATCTTTTCTTAACCTGTGTAAGAAATTCTCTTTTTGTAATTAAATATATATTGTTCATAAACTTAAGAATGATTACCTACGGCATTAATAAACACTTCGTTCATACTCGGAATTTTTTCCTCAAATGATCTTACTTTTCCGGCCTGTACAAGATCAAGCAAAATATCATTTTGATTGACGGTATTTTTCAGGTCAAACGAAATCAGATTATTTTGCTCAGATAAATTGAAAATTTCATACTTATTCTGAAAGTTCTGAAGCTGTTCATTATTGACATCAGAAAGTGTAATTCCAAAAATATTCTTCTTGAATTTTTCTCTTACGTCAAAAACTCTCCCGTCAATTATTTTTTTAGAATTGTCAATTAGTGCTACATAATCACACATTTCTTCCACGCTTTCCATTCTGTGGGTAGAGAGAATAATAGTCGTTCCGTTGTTTTTAAGTTCGATAATTTGATCTTTAATTAAATTGGCATTTACAGGGTCAAAACCTGAAAATGGTTCATCGAGAATCAATAGATGCGGCCTGTGAAGAACGGTCACCACAAACTGTATTTTCTGCGCCATTCCTTTGGATAGTTCAGACAGTTTTTTCTTCCACCATTGATCGATATGAAGTTTGTCGAACCATTTTTTGGCTTCATTCAGGGCATCATTTTTCTTCATCCCTTTCAATTCTCCGAAATAGAGAATCTGATCTCCGACGCTCATATTTTTATATAAGCCTCGTTCTTCAGGCATATACCCAATGTCTTTGATATGATTAGGATTCAGCTTTTCTCCATTGATGAAAACATCTCCGGAATCTGCCTGAGTAATTTGATTGATGATACGGATGAAAGAGGTTTTTCCTGCTCCGTTAGGTCCCAGAAGTCCGTAGATACTTCCTTTCGGCACATGTATGCTAAAATCATCCAATGCTATTTTTTTTCCTGCATTGTAGGTTTTAGTAATATGTTCAGCTTTTAGCATTCAGTTGTTTTTTATAATGAGTATAAAAATAATCCGAAAGTTACGGAATTAAAAGAATTTTGCTAAAAGAAAAAATCCTGATGTTGATCAGGATTTAATATTATTGTTTTACTATTTGAGTAACCTTTTGCGTATTGTCGCTGAGAATGTAGCGAATCAGATACTTTCCGGGTTTTAATTTTTCAATATTGATCTCAGCTCTGTTTGCGTTGACATTATAATTGGCAACCTGTGTTCCTAATATAGAGTAGAAAATAACTGATTTAATTTTTAAAGAAGCATCTTTGGCTTTTACCACCAAAAAGTCTTTCGCGGGGTTTGGGTATGCAGTAAGAACCCCATCATCAGATTTCTGAGAAGTGGAAGATGGTTCTTTAATTTGTGCTTTAATATTGTCGGAAAATCCAACAAAAGCGCCCATAAATATAATTAAAAGTAAAAGTTTTTTCATCTAACGTACAATTTGCATAATTATTACTAACAAAAGTAATAAATTCTATAATCATCCACAACAGTTTTTTATAGAACTTATATTAAATTTGCAATAAATTATTCAAAAAGTATTCCAAAATGATATATTCAAGAAACAGAAGATTGAGAGTAAATGAATCTATGAGAGGATTGGTAAGAGAATGCAGCCTTTCTACAGATGATTTTGTAATGCCAATTTTCGTAATGGAAGGTGAAAATAAAGAAGAAGCAATTTCTTCAATGCCCGGAATTTTCAGACGTAGCATCGATTTAACAGTTAAAGAATGCAAAGAATTATTTTCTTTAGGCATAAAAGCAGTCAATTTATACATGAAAGTTTCAGAACACTTAAAGGATAACACCGGAAAAGAAGCCTGGAACAAAGATGGATTGATGCAAAATACGATCAAAGCCATCAAAGATGCTGTGCCGGAAATGGTGATTATGCCTGATGTTGCCTTAGATCCTTATTCAATCTATGGCCACGACGGAATTATAGAAAACGGAAAAATACTGAACGATGCAACCAACGAAGCTTTGGCGAGAATGTCAGTTTCACATGCAGAAGCAGGAGCAAACATTGTGGCACCGAGTGATATGATGGATGGCAGAGTTTTAGTGATTCGTGAAGCATTGGAAGAAAATGGTTTTCATGATGTGGGAATTTTGAGTTATGCTGCAAAATATGCAAGCTCGTTTTACGGACCTTTCAGAAGTGCCTTAGACAGCGCACCGAAAGATAATATGGAAATTCCGAAAGATAAAAAAACTTATCAGATGGATTTTCACAATTCACGTGAAGCATTGAATGAAGTTTTCAAAGATGTGGAAGAAGGCGCAGATATCATCATGATCAAACCGGGTTTGCCGTATTTGGATATCGTTTCTAAAGTGCGTGAAGCCATCGATTTACCGATTGCAGTTTATAATGTAAGCGGTGAATATGCAATGTTGAAAGCCGCAGCGCAAAATGGATGGTTAGACAATGACAAAGCCATTATTGAAAGTTTAACGTGCTTCAAAAGAGCTGGAGCTGATATGATTTTTACGTATGCTGCGAAAGAAGCTGCAATTCTTTTAAACAGGTAATTAGTTTTAAGTTATTCGTTATGAATTATAAGTTATAAGAAAACATTCTTGACTCATAATTCATAACTTTTCACTTATAACTTTCAAAAAATTATTTGAAATCAAAATCTTTTCCTTTGGTGAATTTAGCCGCAAAAGGTGATTGATTTCCCGAATATTTTAAAACAAAATGTTTCTTCGTATCCGTATCAACTTTGGCTTCCACTTCAATGTTCTCCGTTTGAAAGCTGACATCCAGGCCAACCCCGGATTCTTTTTCCAGAAAAATTTCTACACTTTCTGCATAGAATAATGACGTGCTTAAATAATTAAATTTAATATTCTTCCGATAGGTTTTTGATTCAGAATCTGTGAATTCAGAATATTTTCTCAGAATTTCAATTCCTGGAGAATCGATGTTGGTAATTCTTGATTTTGTCACGCCGTTAACACGCACAGAAAAACTTTTGGCACTGTTGATGTTTCCATTGATTCCTATATTAAATAAAGAAGGCAAAGACAAACCATATTCAACCATACTTTCTTTGGTAAATTCAAAATCAGGAATCAAAGCCGCATATTTTGGAATACTCAAAAGCTGATCTTTCACGGTTTTTAATTGCACATCAGAGAATAGAAATCCGATGAGATTATTGTTGGTTGTTCTCCAGTTTCTGCCGTTCCATTCATAAATTTCGCAAAGCAAAGTATCTGCGGAAGAATGGGGTAGAAGGTCGATATCCTGCCATTTGAAAACCTCTTTTGCATAAGGTCTGCGGTTGATTAAATTGATGCCGAGATCCAATGCGAGTAAATCGGTCAGTTGTTGATTGTTTTCCATAAAATTTAAATTGTGATTGGTGATTTAAATTTAAGAAAAATATGATTTACTTGAAGCTGGAAAACGAAATTGTTTTAAAATTTACAGCCAGCCTTTTTTGTTGTGAACATAGGTGTCATCAAATTGTTCATCACTCATAAACAGATAAATAATTCCCTCGATAAATGGGATAATTGAAGCTACACCACAAGTAACAACATTTAATACTAATTGAATAACTCCTTCTTTAGTATAGCCGAGATAGAATTTGTTCAGAGCGAGCCAACCGACAAGAAGACCTAAAAGTGCGGCCGGAATTTTCTTTTCTGATTTATAAGGCATATTATTTTGCTGTTGAGTATTACCTTCTTTTGTATAACCGTAATTTTCCATAATAAATTTTTGTTGTGTCTGATAAGTAGTATTAATACAGGCATCGTTACAGAAGATTTTAGGATTAATGAAAAATTAATGTTGATTTATTAAATTATCATAAAACTGAGGTAAGGAATTTTTAATCTGAAATTTAAATTCAAAAAAACTTTATCTTTGCCTCTATGATTTTACGAGGAGAAAACTTAATCAAAGAATACGGTCCCAAAAAAGTTGTAAAAGGCGTTTCTGTACAGGTTCAGCAGGGAGAGATTGTAGGTTTGCTGGGTCCGAACGGAGCCGGAAAAACCACTTCATTTTATATGATCGTAGGTTTGGTAAAGCCAACTTCAGGAAAAATTTTTCTGGACAAACAGGAAATCACGACCGATGCAATGTACCGAAGAGCGCAAAAAGGAATCGGTTATCTGGCTCAGGAAGCTTCCGTTTTCAGAAAACTGTCTGTGGAAGATAATATTATGGGAGTTTTGCAACTGACGAAACTTTCAAAACGTGAGCAGCAGATCAAATGTGATGAACTGATTGAAGAATTTTCATTACAACACGTCAGAAAAAATCGTGGTGATTTACTTTCCGGAGGTGAAAGACGTAGAACTGAGATTGCAAGATGTTTGGCAACAAGCCCTAGTTTTATCCTTTTGGATGAGCCTTTTGCCGGAGTTGACCCGATTGCTGTTGAAGATATTCAGAAAATTGTACGAAGCCTGACTGATAAAAACATCGGAATTCTGATCACCGATCACAACGTACAGCAGACGCTGGCGATTACGAACAAGACATACATTATGTTTGAAGGTAAAATCCTGAAAGAAGGTCTTCCTGAAGAATTGGCAAACGATCCGCAGGTAAGAGAGGCGTATCTGGGTGAGAATTTTGTATATCAAAGTATTTTTGACAAGCCGAGTAAGAAAAAACATGCGTACAATATCTGGGCAGGAAATTTTGATTCTAAATCTCAGTTTCAAAGCTTTGTTGATGAAAATTTTGCTCAGTTTGATGATTTACGATTGATGCATGGGTTTGAAGACATCAGTTTTGCGTCTTTGGGAAATTCAGAAATTCAGCACATTTTCAATGACGTTGTTGATAAAAACGCCAATAATTCTTTCGTATTTCAGAGAAAAGAAATTAATACTCAATATTCTTTGGAGCAGGCAGAAGCGGAATCGGAAAAGGCAAGTCAATCTGAACTTCATTATCTGACGACCTATGTTTACGAGGGGTAATTTTTTCTATAATTTATTTAGAGAATTAATTTTTGAACACTAAGTTCACAAAGTTTATTTAAAAAATTCTGTGTAAGTCTCACTAAGCCGCTAAAGCTTATATAAGTTTTAGACTGTTGAATTTGTTTTAAAAAAAACTTCGTGAGCGTTTATAAGTGAAACGGCTTTGTGAAACTTGTAACATCTAATTTGAGAAAAAAAACTTTGAGTACTCTGTGTTCAAATTAAATCAGCAAATTGAAAGTCTGAATGTTAGCATTTTGCTTAATGATTTACTTCAGTAAAACTTAAAAAATCTAAAGCAAATTGATTCTTAAAACTTAATATCCTTAATGTTTTAAAATTTAACATGACATTTAGTTTTAAAATTAAGTAAATCATTTGCTGAAAAATATAATAAAACGTACCTTTTCTCTGAGAAGCGGTACGTTTTTCTTTTAAAACCAATTCATGGCAAAACCTTTTACAAGAGCACTGAGTATTTTCGGGATTTACAGACAACTGAAGCCTTTTATCAAACCGTATCGTTTGATGATTTATGGGACATTATTTCTTACATTTTTGGGAGCAATAACGGCTCAGGTAAACGCTGTGGTTTTAAAGTACACGGTTGACGAAGTTGAGAAGTTAACCAAACTTCCCAGTCCGATGTCGGAAGGAATCCATGTCCTTTTGGTGATTTCTGCGATACTTTTAGGAAAAGAAATTGCCAATATTTTTATAAGCTTCGGGCAGAAATTTTATGGTGAAAAAATCAGGATTAATGTAAGTTCAGTTTTAGCACAATCAGCAATTGATAAAATTCTAACCTACAAAGTTGCCTATTTCAGTGATGAAAACCATGCTTCAGGAAAACTGCAGACCAGAATCGACCGTGGAATTGAAAGTTTAACCAAGCTTGTTCAGAACTTTTTCATCGATATTTTGCCTATGTTTTCAAATGCGATTATCGCTTTGGTCATTATGTATATGCAGAATGTGTATGTAGGGTTGGTTTCTACGATTATCGTTCCGATTTACTTTTATGTCACTTCAATGCAGGCTAAAAAATTGGGTGGTGTGAGAAGGCAGCTGAGAAATCAGCGTGAGCAGAAGACTTCAGGATTATTAAATTTAATCAATTCTATTTTAGTGATTAAAAGTTTTGTCCGTGAAAAATTTGAAGGCAAAAAACAGTACGATCTCCAGATGCAACTGATGGAAAGCCAGATGTACACCCGGAAAACAAGTTTTATCTACGAAGGTTTAAAAACATTCATCGAGCAGATTGGGGTGGTTTTGATTATTTTACTGACTGTTTATCTGGTACTGAATCAGCAAATGACAATTGGTGCCATTATGCTTCACATCATGTTGTTCAATAACGTTTCTTCGCCTATCAGACAGCTTCACAGAATTTATGATGATATGAATGATGCAATGATTTATGCTGAAGGTTATTTCGAAATTTTAAATGCGGATAACGAAGAAGAACCCAACGGAACTTTTGTTGAAAACGAGATTACAGGAAATTTTGAATTAAAAAATGTCAACTTTACTTATCCAAACGGAACAAAGGCATTACACAATGTTTCAATGGTAATCGAAAACGGGAAAACCACAGCTTTAGTAGGCTTAAGTGGTGCTGGGAAATCTACAATCATCAATCTTTTATGTAAATTTTATCTTCCCGATTCCGGCGAAATTTTGCTGGATAAAGTGGATTTAAATCATTACGATAACACCTTTTTACGAGGAGATTTAGGACTGGTTTTACAGAAAAACCATATTTTTCAGGGAAGCATTGAAGACAATATCCGCTACGGAAATATGAATGCGAGTTTTGAGCAAATTGAAGAAGCCGCAAAAAAAGCCTATCTCCACGATCAGATCTTAGATTTACCCGAAAAATATCAGCATGATGCCACGCAACTTTCTGGCGGACAGCAACAGAGAATTGCGATTGCAAGATTATTCCTGAAAAATCCACCCATTATTTTCCTAGACGAACCGACTGCGAGTCTTGATGCAATAGCAACTGAACAGATTAAAAATTCTTTGGATGCCATTAAAGAAGGAAGAACGGTTGTGATTATTTCACATTCGCTTTCACAAATTTTAGATTCAGATAAAATTTATGTGATGAAAAAAGGTCATGTTGTAGAAAATGGAACTCATGATGAACTGGTGCAGATGAATGGAACTTACAGAGAAATTTTTGATGCTTCTGCAAGGAGCTTGAATCTCGATAAATTGGTGAATTCTTTTAAGAATTAGTTCTGTTAATTGATCATTTTATAATTTACTTGACTGGAATGTTCTGTTGCTTTATTAACGCAAAGTTTAATTAAAAGCATCACATTTTTCAGGAGCAGAGATTGCGACAAGTCGCCTAAGCTTGAAAAAAAGATAGCTTAAAATCAATTTATTGATTATCCTTTGCTCCTTAAGATATCACACAAAGAAATAAATCTTTGCGTTTAAAAACTTACAGATTACATTTGCAAAATAATGAACGACCATTACCTCAAAAAAATTGACCGCGTCACCGCCATTCTCACCCAATTACAGTCAAAACCGATTGTAAGAGCACAGGATTTGGCTGAAAAATTTGAAGTAAGCGTAAGAACAATCTACCGGGATGTAAAAACTTTGGAAAACGCAGGAATTCCTATTGTTGGTGAAGCGGGAAGCGGTTATTCTTTGATGGAGGGCTATAAACTTCCACCAGTGATGTTTACCAAAGAGGAGGTTTTAAGTTTTATTACTGCCGAAAAACTGATGCAGAAATTTTCACATGAAAGTCTGGGTAATCATTACAAAACGGCAATGGAAAAACTGCGGTCGGTATTGCGGCATTCAGATAAAAATCTAATTCAGAATATTGAAAATCAGATTGATATATTTGATTACAGTACGAAATCAGATGATTCTATAAAAAATGTTATTCCGATTATTTTAGAAAGCATCTCTGAAAAAAAGCAGCTTTCTATTGAATATCAAAACGTTAATGGAGATATTTCTACCCGTACCATTGAAGCGGTTGGAATCTTTTATGAGTTTACCTATTGGTACATCATGGCTTTTTGTACGTTAAGAAAAGATTTCAGACAGTTTAGAGTCGACAGAATTTTGAGAATTTCAAAAACAGAGACTTCTTTTTCACAGGAATACGGGAAAATCAATGATCACCGAAGAGTTGCCTCAAATACGACCACCAAAGTAAAATTATTGGTCGATAAAAAAATCATGGGATATCTCGTCAATTCTAAAGGCTACTACGGATTGATCGATGAGAAAGAAACCAAGTACGGCATAGAAATGACCTTCGAAACCGAGTGGATTGATGAAGGGTTTCCCCGGTGGCTGATTACTTTCGCAGACTACGCCACGATTCTGGAACCGGAATTATTAAAAACTAAAATGAACAATTTAGTTCAAAAACTTTCAGAAAAGTTATCGTAAAAATCTCCCCCAGATTGCACAGATCATCACAGATTTTTTGAATTTAATCTGCTTCATCTGCAAAATCTGCGGGAGTAATATATTCGCAAAGATAATGCGTAAATCCGTGCGATCTGTGGGAAGCCTTAGAATCTTTCCCAGAAGAACGGCGGCTCAATTCCGAGCGCTCTCAAATAAACAAATCCTTGTCCACGATGATGCACTTCATTATCCACAAAATAAAGAATATTTTGATACACCGGAAATTCGTACTGACCAAATAAGTTGAACGTTTCCTGAAATCTTTCTTCTGAAATCTGGTTAAAATAATGGTTAATGACTTCCGTTTCAGAATCCCATTTTGCAAGAATTTCTTCTTTCGTTTTCGGCTGAAAAGCCTCTTCAGAAAACTCTTCGATTTGTGTTTCGACGATTCCTTTTAAAGCCGGACCTCCAATGCTGATTAATTCAACGGCTAATTTGGCAAACGGTCTCATGCCGCCAATCGAAAACTCGAATAATTCTTTTTCAGGGAACATTTCAATGACTCTTCTTGTCAGGTTTCTGTGTCCTTGCCAATGTTCTAATAATTGTCCTGAAGAGATAAACTGTGTCGTTGCTGTTGCTGTAGTTGTCATAATTTTTGTTTTAAGTTGTTAATCTTATGACAAAGATAATTCGTGTTGATGACAACAGTTTGTCAGTGGGATTTTTGATGTTTAAAAATTATTTTAATTTTTTCAAATAATTAAATATTTCTCACGTTAGATGGATATCCGATACACAAATGTTTCCTTAGTAAATATGTAGAGGTAGATAAATAATTTTGAATGAGGCCAATCTTTCGGGGTTGGTCTTTTATTATGGGTAATGAGTAATGTTTTAATGAGTATTTTTTTAGGAGCTATTCCGGCTATCCGCTGTATCTTTTTTGTAGCGGTCTCCTCCCGAAGTTTCGGGATGCGTCCACTACAAAAAAAGGATGCCGCTTCTATCCGGGCTAGGAATTCAGATTTTTTCAGAACATTTGGGTTTTCATTTTTTCTTTTTGTAAAATAAACTAATTTAGTCTTATGAAAATTTACACCAAAACAGGCGACAAAGGACAAACCGCTTTGTACGGCGGAACTCGTGTCTCTAAAGCCAGCGCCAGAGTAGAAAGCTATGGAAATATTGATGAACTCAATTCCTTTATCGGAATTTCAAAGAGCCATATTATGGACGATGATGTTTTAAAACAACTGAAGAAAATTCAGTTTGATTTATTTACAGTCGGTTCTGAAGCCGCGACTCCGGTTGATAAACTGATGTTGGCGAATGGAAAATCACGTCTGCCATTAATTATTTCCGATACAGAAATTGAAGAATTAGAAAATTGGATGGATGCTTTTGAAGAAAAATTAGAACCGCTTCAATATTTTATCCTGCCCGGAGGTGGAAAATCAGCCACTTTTTTACATGCTGCAAGAACGATTTGCAGAAGAGCAGAACGCTCATTGGTTTTCTTAAATGAATCTGAAGAAGTACGCCCTGAACTCATTAAATATTTAAACAGACTTTCAGACTATCTTTTTGTTTTGGCAAGATACATTTCAAAAATCAACAACGAGCCGGAAGAATACTGGAATCCGAATGAAAGGTAATATGAACAAAATATTTCTAATATTCTTTTTTCTAATTTCTTACTCTGTTTTTTCTCAGGATATTACGGTTTATCTTGATGAAGGAGATGAATTGATTTCAAAAAATAAATTTTCTGACGCTGAGAATACTTTCAGAAAAGGTTTAAAAGAAAATCCCGAAAATCCGATTTTAAAATCACAACTGGCTTTAACGCTCATCAATCAGGATAAGAATGATGAGGCCGAAAAAGTTATCAATGAAATTTTAACTCTACAACCGGAATTTACCGCCGCACTCTGGTACGGCGGCATTAATCAATTCAATAAAAAAGAACCGGATTTCAGAAAAGCAATTTCTTATTTTGAGAAAGCCTACAACCTAATCGATGTGAATTCGGGACAATATTCTGGAGTTAATTATTACATCGGAATGTCATACAGAAAACTTTTGTACAGAGAAGGTGTAACTTATAGTGAGGTAGACAGAATGCTAGAGACGTATAAGAAATACATTGAATTGCGGCCTAATGCTGAAGATATCATCGATGCGAGAAGTTTTGTGAAAAAAGTGGAAGAGAAAAGACCCGGAAAAAGTGTAGGAAAATGGATCATCACAACAGAGCAAAATGTTGAAGAATTAATCAATAAAACAACAGCTCAATGACGAAAGTTTTATTATTCATCAACGGAGACACTCCGAAGTCATTTCCTGATCCTGAAAATTATGATCTGATTGCCTGTACCGACGGCGCATTTCATTATCTGAAACAGTTGGGTTTTCCTTTAGATAAATTAGATTTCATTTCCGGCGATTTTGATTCACATTCCGGTGCCGATGAAAATATATATGAAGATAAATTTATCTATACTCCCGATCAGGAAAAGACCGATTTTCATAAAGCATTGGAGATTATTGAAGAAAAAGGCTTTAAAAATATCGATGTTTTTGGTGGAAGTGGAGGAGAACAAGATCATTTTTTAGGAAATCTGACGGTTGCTTTTACTTTTAAAGAAAATTTAAACATCAAGTTTTACGATGAATTTTCAAAGTATTTTTTTATACCTAAAACTTTTGTACTGAAAGATGTAAAAAACAAACTGATTTCATTGTATCCTTTTCCGACTGTTGAAAACGTAACAACTAAAGGTTTAAACTGGGCTTTAGTCGATGAAAATCTGAGTGTTACCGCAAGAATAGGGACAAGGAATTTTGCTGTGGAAGATGATGTTTTGATTGAATATCACAAAGGAGATTTACTCGTCTTTGTTGGCCGGAATTATCTCTGATTTTTACATAGAAAATAACGATTTCAGTAATTTCAAATCTGTGGAAACTTTAAGAAAATTTAAAACTAAAAAATCAATCTTTTTTAGCAATTTTGCATTCTTAATTCACTTGTCAAAAAATGAAAATAAAATACTCGGAACTTATTGATCAGACATTGTATTTTCCAACGGAAGAATTCAATGTTTCTGAGAACAATTTGTCTTTTCACGATATTCCATTGATGGAAGTTGTTGAGAAGTTTGGAACGCCTCTTAAGGTAAGTTACCTCCCGAAGATTTCTCAAAATATCCAAAAAGCAAAAGGCTGGTTTAAGGAAGCTTTTGAGAAAATCGATTACAAAAAAAATTACAGATACTGTTACTGTACAAAATCCAGCCATTTCAAATTTGTGATTGAAGAGGCCTTGAAGAATGATATTTCGATTGAAACTTCTTCAGCTTACGACATGGATATTGTGAAATCTCTTTATAATGAAGGGAAAGTAACAAAAGATATTGAAGTGATCTGCAACGGTTTCAAAACCGATGATTATCTGGCGAAAATTTCAGATATGATCAACAGTGGTTTTGAAAACATCACTCCGATTTTGGATAATTACCGTGAGCTTGATAAATTAACGGAAAGCATCGACACGACATTCGATATCGGAATCAGAATCGCATCCGAGGAAGAACCGAAATTCGAATTTTATACCTCAAGATTAGGGATAGGATACAAAGATATCATTCCGTATTACAGTCAGAAAATTGCAGAGCATCCGAATGCAAGACTAAAAATGCTGCACTTTTTCATCAATACCGGAATCAAGGACACCGCATATTACTGGAATGAATTGTACAAATGTCTTCGTGTATATGCACGTTTGAAGAAAATTGCTCCTGAAGTGAATTCATTGAACATCGGTGGTGGTTTTCCAATTAAAACTTCTCTTAATTTCGATTACGATTACCAATATATGGTGGAAGAAATCGTTTCTCAGATCAAGAAATTCTGCGAAGAGGAAGGAGTAGAAGAACCAAACATTTATACAGAATTCGGAAGTTTTACCGTTGGAGAAAGTGGTGCAAATTTATACAAAATCATTTCTCAGAAACGTCAGAACGACAGAGAAAAATGGAATATGATCGATTCATCTTTCATGACTACACTTCCTGATACTTGGGCGATTTCAAGACACTTCATCATGCTTCCTTTGAATCGTTGGGAAGATTCTTACGAAAGAGTGTTTTTGGGTGGACTGACTTGTGATTCTGATGATTATTACAATTCTGAACAGCATACCAATGCCATTTATTTGCCTGTTTTTAGTGATACAAAACCATTGTACATTGGTTTCTTCCACACCGGAGCGTATCAGGAAACGATTGGGGGATACGGCGGAGTTCATCACTGTCTGATGCCTCAACCAAGACATATTCTGATTCAGAAAGATGAAAATGGAGAATTCCAGTATGAAATCTTTAGAGAAAGACAGGAACCTGAAGATATTTTGAAGATATTGGGTTACTAAGTTATTGCGAGAAGCAAAGCAACGAATCAATCTTATCAATAGGAATGGGTATGTCATCCTGAGCTTGTCGAAGGAAGCCTGTTTTCATAAAATAAAATATCAATTGGCTTTAGCCAAAACTTATTTAAAACATTGCTCTCAAATTTTGAAAGCAATGTTTTTTATTTAATAGAATTTCGAAATCTTATCAATCTTCAATTCAGAATAATCTGAAACCACAATTTTCGCCAAACTGTAGTCCTGATTATGGGTATGTAGACTTTTATACGCCGCACAAAAAATATTGGCACGATGCGCTGCCAAAATTCCATTGGTAGAATCTTCAATGACCATGCAGTTTTCAATAGGTTCATGAGCCATTTCAGCTGCTCTAAGAAAAATTTCCGGATGAGGTTTTGACTCTTTCAGATCGGCACCGCTGATCTTTCCGCTGAAATATTTTTCTAATTCAAATTTCTCAAAAACCATATTGATGGTGATCATCGTTGCGGAAGAAGCAAGAATTAATGTGATTTCGTTTTCGTAATAATGTTGAATCAGTTCTCGAACTCCCGAAATTAAATCAAACTCTTCATCATGATAAAAATAATCTTTGAAGTGAGCTCTCTTAATTTCTGCAATCTCTTCAAAGGTTTGTGAAAGATTGAATTTTTGAATTAACGTTTCGCAAACTCTTTTAGTAGAAGCACCGGTGAAGGAGGTGTAAAGTTCTTCCGAAACGTCGATTCCTAATTGATTGAATGTTTTGAAATACGCTTTTCTGTGCAAAGGTTCTGTATCTACAATAACGCCATCCATATCGAACAGCACAGCTTTTAAGGACATGTTTTGAATTTTTTACAAAGGTAGGGAATTTGACTGGAAGCCTGAAGATGGAGGAGCGAGAAGAAGTATCCATAAAGTGAAGAATTTAGCAGCTATTTTGTATTAATTTGTTTAATCTATAAATCTGCGAGAGTTAAAATTAATAAAATCTAAAAACCAAATATTTGTTTAATGTGCAACGTATAAAATTTCTGGCTTCCATCATCCAACTTCCAGCTTTCTCCTAACTTCTTCTTATCTTTGCTGCAAATATTTTAATCTTTAAATCATTTAATTTTTTAATTATAAATTATGAAAACATACGCAGGAATTCCTGAAGAAAATGCTTCATTAGAAAATTCAAAAGTAGTTTTGGTAACAGTTCCTTACGACGGAACTTCAACATGGGGAAAAGGTGCCGACAAAGGTCCTGAATTATTTTTGGATGCTTCCGAAAACATGGAGCTTTATGACATCGAAACCGGAACTGAGCCTTATCTTGAAGGTGTTTATTTAGCAGGGGAAGTTTCTGAGAATTCTACTCCTGAAGCAATGACAGAAGCAGTTTATCAGAAAACAAAAGAACTTTTGGCAACAGACAAATTGTTCACACTTTTTGGCGGGGAACATTCTGTTTCTATCGGTTCTATTCGTGCGGTGGGTGAGAAATTCGAGAATCTGACAGTTTTACAGTTAGACGCTCATACAGATTTGCGTCCTGATTTCCACGGTTCTACTTCTAATCATGCTTGTGCGGTTTTTGAAGCAAATCAGAAACATAATTTGGTGCAAGTCGGAATTCGTTCAATGGATGTTGAGGAAGTTGAATATTTACCGGAAGGAAGAGTGTTTTTCGCTCACGAGATTGCCAACAACGAAAACTGGGTGAATGATGTTTTAGAAAAAGTTTCAGGAAATGTTTATATCACCATCGACTTAGATGCTTTTGATCCGTCAATTGCTCCATCTACAGGAACTCCGGAACCAGGTGGTTTACAATGGTATCCAACTTTAGAATTATTAAGAAAAGTTTTCGAAAAATGTAATGTTGTTGCTTTTGATATTGTTGAATTGATGGATTCTGCTTATTCAAAACCAAGTGCATTTTTAGCAGCAAAACTGTATTATAAAATGTTAGCGTATTATCACATCAACAAAGACTAAAATTCCGCAGGAAACGGATTTTTTCTTTCATTTTTTCTTTGGAAATTTGTGATACAAACAAAATGAAATGTTCACACAAGACGAAATAGATTATCAGAGAATTGCCAAAGCGATAGAATTTATTCAGAGCAATTTTAAACTTCAGCCTAATTTGGATGAGGTTGCTGAAAAAGTTAATTTGAGTCCGGCACATTTTCAGAAAATATTTACAGATTGGGCAGGAACAAGTCCGAAGAAATTTTTACAGTTCATCAGCCTTGAACATGCAAAAAATCTATTGAAAGAAGAAAAAGCCACGCTGTTTGATGCAGCTTTAGAGACCGGTTTTTCAAGTACGAGCAGATTGCACGATCTGTTTGTAAAGATTGAAGGAATGTCACCTGCAGAATATAAAAACGGCGGAAAAAATTTAAATATTAATTACAGTTTTTCTGAAAGCCCATTTGGAAAAATGATCACAGCTTCTACCGAAAAAGGAATCTGTTATATGGCTTTTGAAGAAGATAGAGAAAATGCATTGAGAGATTTAGTCAATAAATTTCCCAATGCATCTTTTTTTGAAAAAACCGATGAGTTTCAGCAAAATGCATTGTCCATTTTTAATAAAGACTGGACAAAGCTTAATACCATAAAACTTCATTTAAAAGGAACCGATTTTCAGCTGAAGGTTTGGGAAAGTTTATTAGCGATTCCGATGGGAAAATTATCAACCTATGGAAATTTAGCCGATAAAATTGGAAATCCTAAAGCTTCACGAGCTGTCGGAACTGCAATTGGAAGTAATCCTGTTGCATTTTTGATTCCATGTCATCGTGTAATCCAGTCTACCGGAAATATCGGCGGTTATATGTGGGGAAGTGATAGAAAACAGTTGATAATTGGCTGGGAAAGTTCGAAGGTTTATTTGGAAGATTAGAATTGAATTATTTTTTGAATCATTAAGATTTGTTTTTAAAAAGTTAAGTTTAATTAAGAAAATCAAATAGATTTTAATGAAGTTGACTGCTTAAAGCGAAGCTCAACTTAACCATCTCAACTCATTAATAGAATCTTAATGGTTTAAAATTAAATATTGAAATTTAAAGATGAATTTATTCGACGAAATACAAGATTTTCCCATCAATATTCTTCCCAAAGATGGAGTTACAGACTATTACGGTAAGATTTTTTCCGATGAAGAATGCGAAAAATATTATCAGTATTTGTTTAATCAAATTCCGTGGGAAAATGATGAGGCAGTTATTTTTGGAAAATTAATTTTAACCAAAAGAAAAGTCGCATGGTTTGGAGAAAAAAAGTTCGAATACACCTATTCAAACAGAACAAAATGTGCCAAGCTCTGGACTCCCGAATTGTTAGCTTTAAAACAAAAATGTGAGGAAGTTACCGGCGAAACATACAATTCATGCCTTTTGAATTTATACCACGACGGAAGCGAAGGAATGGCTTATCACAGTGATGCTGAAAAAGATTTAAAAAAGCACGGAGCAATTGCTTCCTTAACTTTCGGTGCAGAAAGAAAGTTTTTATTTAAACATAAAACATCAAAAGAAAAGATAGAAATATTTTTAGAAAACGGAAGTTTATTGGTGATGAAAGGAACAACTCAGGAAAACTGGCTTCACAGACTTCCGCCAACCACAAAAGTAAAAACTCCGAGAGTGAATTTGACGTTCAGAACGATTGAGGAATAAAAAAAGCAGTGCAAATCACACTGCTATTCTTTACAAGCTTAATTTTGTTAACTTCTAACTTATTTCAAAACCTCAACTTCAATCGCACTGTCATCAAAAACCTTAATAAACGCTTTCGTATAATCTTCCTTCGTTGCAAAATTCGGATTATCCATAAATTTCTGTGGATTCACCGAGAAAAGCGGAAACCATGTCGAAGAAATTTGAATCTGAATTTTGTGACCTTTCTTAAATGTATGCACCACATCCTGCAATCTGAAATTCACCGCAGTTTTCTGATTGGCAACCAAGGCTTCAGGTTTCTCTCTCGAATTTCTGAATCTTGCAGGCATAATTTCACTTCTGACCATCTGATGATAATTTCCGTAAATCACACCTTCTTTCTTTTCTGCAGGTTTAAAATCTTCAGGATAAACATCAATTAATTTTACAGCAAAATCGGCGTCAGTAGAAGTTGATGATATATTTAATTTCGCTAAAATTTCTCCCGCAAACGTCATGTCTTCTGTCAGAACGTCTGTTGTGAAAGTTAAAACATCGGGTCTTCCCACAGCAAATCTCTGGTCTTCCGACATATAATTTCGTGGCGTAAATCCGTTAAAATCTTTCAGATTATCAGAACTTAAAACAGGATTGTTCGGGTCACTGTAATATTCTGATGATCCTTGTCCGACAATGTTTTTTAAAGTTCCCTTGGCTAAATAGAAGTTTACTTTCTGAGCATTTTTTGGTGGATATTGAGTAAATTCTTTCCATTCTTTGGCGCCAGTGTCATACATTAAAGCTTCCGGTAAACCGGCGTCTTCTTTTGTATTCCCTTTTAAATAATGATTAAAAAATTTCGTTTCAATATTTTTTTGGTAATACGTTGCAATGCTGTCTCCGAAATAGATTTGATTATGAAAATGCTTTCCTTCCTCACGTCCCCATCCTCCATGAGAAAATGGTCCCATTACGATGGTGTTTTTAGCTTTCGGACTTGTTTTTTCAATGGTTTTATAAATATTTAAAGGCCCTGAAAGATCTTCCGCATCAAACCAACCTCCAACGGTCATTACTGCATGATTGATATTTTTCAGATGTTGTAAAAGACCTCTTTTCTGCCAAAACTCATCGTAATTGGGGTGATTCATAATTTCTGTCATGAAGAAATTATCTTTGTAATATTTCTCATAACCGTCTTTCAAAGTTCCCATATCTCGGTAGAATTTTAAACCGTCTTCCGAGGTAGATTTAATCATAGAATCTGAATACCATGCTTTGTTTTCAGGTTTCGTTTTCTGAACTCCAAATACTGGAAATGTTTTAAAATAACCTAACATAAATTTTCCGTTGTGAAGAAAATCATCGTTCCAGAAGTCAGAAATCGGCGCCTGTGGGGAAGAAGCTACCAAAGCAGGATGCTGCGCCAAAGTTCCTACAGCTGTGTAAAATCCGGGATAGGATGTTCCGTATTGACCAACTTTCCCGTTGTTGTCTTTGATATTTTTAATCAAATATTCTATCGTGTCATAAGTATCAGTGCTTTCGTCAACATCTTTTTTCGTTTTACGTTCAACCTGCGGTGTCATATTGGTGAATGTTCCTTCGCTCATGTATCTTCCACGAACGTCCTGAAATACAAAAATGTATTTGTCTTTCATTAAATATTGATTGGGGCCAAGCTTGGTTCTGTATTCGTTTTCACCGTAAGGTGCAATGCTGTAGCAGGTTCTTTGCATCAAAAATGGATATTTTTGTTTTTTTGAAATATCTTTTGGAATATAGACTGCTGTAAAAAGCTTTACACCATCACGCATCGTGATGTAAAATTCTTTTTTAGTAAAATTATCTTTGACGAAAGTGTCTTGTGGTTGAGTCTGTGCATTCCCAAACAGGAAAAGCAAAAGCAGTAAAAATGAGTATCGAAAGTTCATAGATGAAATTTGATGCTAATTTAATGATTAAAAAGTTTTTGAGATCAGCTTTTTCAAAATGAAGTTTTTTAGAAAAGAAAAAGACCGGAATTTCTTCTGGTCTTTTGTTGTGTATGATGAACCTTGTCAAGGTTATTATTCACAAAGGGTTTCTTTCTGTAACATATCTTTAGTTAAATTGACTTTTTACAAACCAATTTGCTGGTGCTAGCGTGGGAGCATTTATAATTCTTTTATTAAACTTCTTATTTTGACTTCAAGTTGTTTACCTGTCAAATGATGATTCTCAAATAGAATTTTTTTGAATTCAAACTGATTTTTCAATTGATTGAAATTTAAAAAACAAAAAATTCCTTTAGAAAAAAATCTATAAATATTTTCATATCTTGAAACATGGAAACCTTGATTAGCTTTAATAATGTCATCTCTGTCATACACTAATTCGTTATTATCCTTATTTCTTAGATAATTCATATAAAAAATATTATACCTATCAAAAGTATAATGATTTTTAGATTCTGTTTGATCATATCTTATTTCGTCAGATTCTATAAAGATTATCGGTGAGTTTTTGTAATGTAATGGAGGAATATATATAATTATACTTTTAAGATTAAATTCATAAATTGTATCTAAATCTTTGGCATACAAAGAAAATAAGCTGTGATCTATTTGCTTAAAATTTGTTATTTGACCAGAGCAAAAATTGTTATATAAGTCACATCCGAATTCTGATTCTTTAAAAATTTCATTTAAAAATATTTTAATCTTTTTTCTATCATTAATTATTTTAATTTCATTGATTCCAATCCTAATCTGAGCTTTATCTAATGCCTGTATGATAATCTTATTAATTTTTAAGACATTAATAAAATCGTCCGTGTCAGCAAAGTCGTTATAAATTTCATAAGTCTGTTTAAATCTATCATAATCTGTTATTGATTTATATTCATTTGGTAAAGCTGTTTCAAAAAACACATCCAATTCGTCAGATAAGTCATCGAAAGTGTTTATAATTAAATATTCATTTATAAAAGGTTCAGAATGCATAATGATATTTCTATACATTTCGAGGTCCTTAAACTTATTCTCTAATTTATTTGAGAGTTTCAAATTTGGAATTATCTTTAATCTTTCTAAAGATTCTGAAAAATTTACCGTGTGTATTTTATGATTTAGTTTAGTTTCAAATACAGAATTTAAATTATTTTTATTCTTCTCAATTATTGCATTTTTTAGATGAGAATCGATCTGGCTAAATAGTAACAACTCATTATAATTATGTAAAATCTTTTTTATTAAAATTTCGATACCATGGTGTACAAACAAAATTGCATCTTTTAAATAAAAGAATCTGTTTGTACTACCGGAGTTTTCAGAAAATGTCAGGTTTTCATACTCTATCAAGTTTTTATATCCTTTTTGTAAAGAATCCAAACCATTTTGAATGTAATTTAACTTCATTTAATAATAATAATTTAATTATCAGTTAATTTTTTAATAATGCAATGAGATTTACCAAATTTACAACATCGTATTCTAAAAATTGCATTTTGTGTTTTTATACATAAATCCCAAACACCATTGTTTCTCCTTTCCGTCACTTTATATTAAGTCCAAACACCCCTGTTTGTATGCAAAATCAATTGACATTGAATCAAATCAACGGTGTTTGTTCTTTCTGTAAGTTTACATTTAAATCAAACAACGGTGTTTGTATTTAAATACAATTTATTTTATATTTGATTGAAGTAATTTTTCAATTATTAACAATAAAAACACATTTGACGTATGAAAATTTCATTACAAAGAGTAAGCACCAGAGATTTGGCGACACTCACGGAAAGAACACTCACTGTCTCAGCTTCGGGAAAATATCCGGTCTTGACAAATCATCCTTTGATAAACGAGCTTACGACGCATTATGCGGATTATGATGCAGTTTATACCAAGAAAACTTTTAGCGGAAAAGGGAAAGATGTTGCAGCAGCAGACCATGACAGAGACGTTGCTTTCAGTTCTCTCAAAGCTTTTTTAAATGGATATCGACAAGTTGTTTCGGCGCCGAATTTTCAAGATGCAGAAGATTTGTATCAGATTTTTGTACAGTTTGGTTTAGACCTCGACCGTATGAGCTATTCTTCGCAAACGGCTCAGATGAAAAAACTGATTGAGGAGCTCGAGCTTCCTGCAAATACTCAGAAAATTACCAATCTGTCTTTATCTGTTGCTTTTACTGAGATGAAAACCAAGCATGAATATTTTGAAGATATTTTCGAAGAACAGACAGAAGCTAATGCAGGTCTTCGACAAATGCAAAGCGCATCATCAGTGCGCCGAAGTTTAGAGAAAACGTTGAAATCTTATTTTAATATGCTTACCGCTCTGAAAGATGTTCCCGATTGGAAAGATGCTTACGCTGAGGTTAATGAGTTGGTAAAAGCTGCAAAAAATTCTACTGTTGCAAGAAAAAATAATGGGTCTGCTATATAGGTGACATGACGCAGGTTTTTTGGAGTACACCAGATAACTAAAAAAAGAAAATGACCAGAATTTCTTCTGATCATTTTCAAATATATAAAAGGTTGGTTTGGTCTTTAAAGTTGTATTATCCGGCGTTGACTTGTATTCAAAATCATTGCCAAAAACTTACATTTATGAAAGTAATCTAAAAAAATAATCCAAGCCAATGATTTACAGGTGTATTAAATAGACAAAATAAAAACACCTCCAAAAGGAGATGTTTACTTTTATAAAATGATGTTTTTATAAACTTATGCTTTCAAATATCTTGAGTATGCGTAACCTTCTTGTCCGTCAGCAGTTTTTACTTTCCACCAATCGTCAGAAGTTTGTTCTACTAAAGTAACTGAAGAACCTTTTGCCGCTTTACCAACAATAGCAGCTTCCGTAGAAGGCTCTTGTCTGATGTTCAGGTTAGAGTCTTCTGTGGCAATCGTAAGCGCTGCACCCGCTGCAAGACCTGCAACCTGTACATCGATATTGATATCTGAAGCAGAATACGTAGAGTCAATTGCTCCTAACGCGTTCCAAACTGCATCTTTTGCTGCAGTATTAGATGCATTTCCTGTAACATAAAGAATACCGTCTTGCTCCTGAACCTGAAGATTTGAAACTCCCGCAGACTGAGCTGCAGAAACCACACTTGAATATTTATCTTGTAATGTGCTCATCTCTAATTATTTTACAGTATAGTTAAAGTTTACTTTTCCAACTTTCAAAGCGTCAACAGATTCTTTGATTTTTCTAGCTTGTACAGATGATGCAGTTCCTGTAAGCGTTAGTTCTCCATTCACAACTTCTACGTTTACAGATGGGAAATCTTTCAATGCATCTTTCACTTTTTGCTGAACCATAGGATCTACAGCAGCTGTAGTTTCTACCGGTGGTGGAGGTGGTGCTACCTCAGCGATAGTCGCCATATCGTGTACGTCTTTTACACCTTTGATTTCTTTTAGAGATTTGATAGCCGCATCTTTTTCAGCTTGCGAAGCAAATGTTCCACCTAAATGAGCAACACCTTCTTTTACTTCTACAGTAGCTGCAGGATTAGCAGCAACAATTGTAGTAGCTGAGGTCTGAAGATCAGCATCAGATACTTTCTTTTTACACGAAATAGATCCAAATGATACTGCCAAAGCTAAGGCAGACATTGCGATTGTTTTTTTCATAATTGATTTAATGTTTTAATTAGACTCAAATGTAATAATAAAATTCATACCATTTATCTAAAAAATAAATAAATATACCAGGTTTTTAATTTAATCGTTTCATTATCCGTATATTAATTTTTTCTCATTGAATTTTAAGTAATTTTAACATTAGTTTAGGCTTCATCAATAAAACCATTATATTTGTGGCTATTGAACTCTATATATGAAAGGACAGAATAAATTATTTATAGCAATCATCGTTGCGTTGGTAGTAGGTGTGGTAATCGGCGGATTTGTACATATTCAGTATCCGGAAAGTGCAAAACCATTCTCTCAAAACATCAAACTTTTGGGAACCATTTTCATCAGATTGGTACAGATGATTATTGCGCCATTGGTTTTCACAACTTTGGTGGTGGGTATTGCCAAAATGAGTGACATCAAAATGATTGGAAGAGTAGGATCTAAAGCAATGCTTTGGTTCATTTCAGCTTCTCTCGTTTCTCTATTTATAGGTTTGATTCTCGTAAATTGGCTTGAACCTGGCCACGTAACGAAACTTCCTATTCAGGATGCAGCGTCTGCTGATGAACTTTTAAAATCTAGCAAAGGTTTTTCTTTGGAAGACTTTGTAAAACATATTATTCCTAAAAGTATTTTTGAAGCTTTTGCAACCAATGAAGTGCTACAAATTGTCGTTTTCTCCATTATGTTTGGCGTTGCTTTGGCTAATTTGGGTGATGAATACGCCCAGCCTGTCATCAAATTATTTGATGTCATTGCTCATGCAATCCTGAAAATGGTGGGTTACATTATGTGGTTCGCACCGCTTGGGGTTTTGGGCGCAATTGCGGCAGTTGTAGCGACCAATGGTTTTGAAATATTTAAAGTCTACGCAATTTATCTCAGAGACTTTTTCTTTGCTATAGCAGTTTTATGGCTTGTATTGTTAATAGTAGGATATTTGATCTTAGGAAACCGTCTTTTTGAATTATTAAGAAGGATAAAATCTCCATTATTGATTGCTTTCTCAACGACTAGTTCTGAAGCAGTTTTTCCTAAATTAGTCGAAGAATTGGAAAGATTTGGCTGTAACAATAGAGTAGTGTCATTTATTTTACCTCTAGGATATTCATTTAATTTGGATGGAAGTATGATGTACATGACGTTTGCGTCAATCTTCATCGCTCAGATTTACGGAATTGAGATGACTGTAGGGCAGCAAATCACCATGCTTTTGGTTTTAATGTTAACCTCAAAAGGAATTGCCGGAGTTCCGAGAGCTTCTTTAGTAATTATCGTGGCAACCTGCTCTATGTTTGGAATTCCGCCGGAAGGGATTGCATTAATTTTACCTATCGACCACTTCTGTGATATGGCGAGAAGTATGACCAATGTTTTAGGAAATGCTTTGGCAACGTCTGCAGTATCAAAATGGGAAGGGCAGCTGGATAATCATGGTGGAGATATGTAAAATATAAGTAATGTGTAATGTGTAATTGGTAATGAGTAATTTGAACACTCTTCAACTTTAATTAAGAACACTAAACTTTAAATAAAAATGTTGAATTTACAACAACATAAAAATACAATTGCTGATAAAGGATTTTCCGTTATCAGCAATGTTTTTTCTACGGAAGAAATTGACAAAATAAGTGAAGTCATTCAAAATATAGATACTTCAAAAGAAACCTTCAGAAAGTCAGAAGATCTTTTTGCGATCCGTCAGTTTTTAAAGGAAATTCCAGAAGTAAAAGATTTTATTTTTAATCAAAATTTAAAATCAATCATCAAAGAAATTTTTGGTGAAAATTATTTTGTTGTTAAAAGTATTTACTTTGATAAACCCGAGAAATCAAACTGGTACGTTGCCTATCATCAGGATTTAACCATCTCAGTCGATAAAAAAGTTGATCTGGAAAATTTCGGGCCGTGGACAACCAAACAGAATCAGTTTGCGGTTCAGCCACCTCTCGATATTCTTGAAAATATTTTTACGATAAGAATTCATTTGGACAATACCGATGAAAATAATGGAGCCTTAAAAGTAGTTCCAAAATCTCATTCAAAAGGAATTTACAGACCTGAAACCATCGATTGGAATGTGGAAACAGAAAATATCTGTAATGTAGAAAAAGGTGGGATCATGATTATGAAACCTTTGCTTCTTCACGGTTCTAACAGAACAACAAATGGAAAGAAAAGAAGAGTCATTCATATTGAGTTTTCGGATAGAGAATTGCCGGAGGAGTTGAATTGGTCTGAGAGGATGAATTAAAAAAAGACAAAACACGAATGTTTAAAAGAAATTGGTTAGTAATTCCATTAATAATTATTGGAATTTATTATAATCTTTGGAGCATCCAAAATGCCGATACAGAAATGGTGTTTTCAGGAGTTTGTATATGCATTTCTGCTTTTATTATTTTTAATTTTTCTTGGCTTTACTGTTAATAAGGATTTAAAAAAAATATCATATTTCAAGATCATTGAAGAGTTTTATTCCTTCAATTATCGGTTTTTTGATTTTATTCTATTTTGCTGTGAATGCTCTGATTCTAAGCTTGAGAGATAGTTCGCCTATAATTATTTCTGCGGTTTATAATGGTGATTTTAATGGAGCTTATTTCAAATTTAGGGAAGATGGCACTTATAAATTTGTTGATTACGCCGGAATTGGAGCAGATATTACAAGAGGAAATTATGTGATAAAAGACTCGCTTATTACACTTGATGAAAGTACAATAGGAAATGTGATTGTTTCAAATCAACTGGCTATAAGGATAGATTCCTCAAATACTAAATGCTAATTCAGATCGATGGAAAACATTCAGTGTTAAATGATAATTTCAAATTTATTGTAAATGATGATTTTGAGAATTAATCATATTACTACTTTTTAATTAAAAAAAATAACCGATTTACAGCCACAAATTGCAATCTTTACAAACTATGAAGTGGTTTAATTTTATCAGCGTCGGGTGAAACCCGTTGTAAAATAGTATTGTAGATTCAAGCCCTGAAAGGGCGAAATTAATCATATATTCGAATAAGCTTTGGCTAAAGCCATATGAATTTTCATATTTCTAAACGGGCTGAAACCCGTTCCTATTGATAAAATCAGATCGTTTTTTAGAAGAATCATTTTAATCATTCAAATCCAACATATTTAAGGAAAAAAAATCGATTATTTAGCAAAATCTGCGTGACACAAAAGAAAAAACCTCTTCCGAATCGAAAGAGGTTTTATTGTTTTAAACCGTAAATATCTTATTTCACAGAAATCTCATCCACAAAAATATAAGCTTCTCCACCCGCTCCCTGATGCCATTCCGGAAGTTTTCCAAAGTGATAAGCTTTTACTTTCAGATAACGGGCTTCAGTTGGAAGAACATCTGTGGCAAAATCTTTCACCTGAACGGTTTCGTCTTTAGCATCAATGTTATTTTCCAAAGTTTTCAGAAGAATAAAAGTTTTCCCGTCCATTGAAGCGTAATATTCCACTTTTTTCGGCATTAAAATCCATGCTCTGCTGTCCTGTAAATACGTTGATGAAATATGAATGATTTGTTGAGGAGATTTAAAATCAATAATCGCTTCCACAGTTTGTCCTTGATAACCTTGCCATTCACCTTTTCTCCAGTTTACATCACCGTTGATTCCGTCGATGATTGCCAGTTTTCCGCCCGCTGTATATTGCGGATTTACCGTTGCATTAATCGTCACATCCCAATGATTGGGTCTTCTGTTGAAATTGGCAGTGGTAATTCCGCTTTTTTCACCATTTCTTTCAGCATAAGTCGAAACCTGGGTCGTTTTGCTGATGGTAAAAGGCTCTTTATAAGCTTTAAAAGTTTTTCTCACGTTGGCATCATCTTCATCCATCGTCATGTAGTAGACTTTGTCTTTCTCGTTCAGAGGTGTGATTTTTACCTGAGTCGTAAAGTCAAACAAACGGTCTGCAGCAATTACCGGAGAAGCAGTTTGTTCGGCATATTTTAAATCTTTAGCCACTTTTACGTTTTCAAAACCTAATTTTTTAAGCTCGCTTTTCGGAGTTTTTTTCGTAATAATTCTTGTCGTTCCGTCTTCTAAATGCAGTTTAATTTCATCAAAATAAGGCGTTACCGTTTCCCATTCAGGTTTCCCTGGAGTAACTGAATAAATTCCCATCGAACTTAAAATAAACCACGCACTCATCTGTCCGCAATCTTCATTTCCGATCAAACCATCCGGAGTGTTTTTGTAGAAATTATCGAGAATATATTTAATTTTTTCTTCCGTTTTCTGTGGTTTGTCAACGAAATTATAAAGATAAGCGATGTGGTGACTCGGTTCGTTTCCTTGAGCATATTGTCCCATTAAACCTGTAATATCCACTTGTTCTCTTCCTGTCGTTTTTTCAGAAGCTGAGAAAATAGCATCAATAAACTGTTCAAATTTTTCTTTTCCGCCATGAGCTGCAATTAAACCCGGAATATCCTGCGGAACTGAATAGGAGTAATGCCACGAATTTCCTTCTGTATAATTGTTGTTGACTTCACTCGGGTCAAATGGCTCATACCAGTTTCCGTTCTTTCTTGCCTGCATAAAACCGTTGTTCGGATTGTAAAGGTTTTTCCAGTTTTGAGAACGTTTCATGAAGTATTCGTAATCTTCTTTTTTGTTTAAAATTTTCGCCATTTGAGCGATACACCAATCATCGTAAGCGTATTCCAAAGTTTTTGAAACACTTTCGTGCTCATCATCAATGCTGATGTAGTTATTTTGTTTGTAAGCACTTAAACCAAAAATATCCTTCATCGCCGAATTTTTGGAAGCCTCAAACGCTTTTTCGTAATCAAAACCTGTAATTCCTTTTGCCATCGCATCTGCAATTACAGAAACACCGTGATAACCGATCATACATTCCGTTTCATTGGAAGCCAGCTCCCAAACCGGAATTCTTCCGCCCTGTTCACGCTGTTTAATGAAAGTATTAACGAAATCTGCCGTTCTTTTTTTGTCGATCAAAGCCATCAAAGGATGTGCACCTCTGAAAGTATCCCAAAGCGAGAAAACGGAATAATACCCGAAATCGTTTGCCATGTAAAATTTGTTATCTCTTCCACGGTATTTTCCATCCGCGTCCATATTGATATTGGGTTGCGTGAAAACGTGATACATTGCAGTGTAGAAAACAGTCAGTTTATTTTTGTCTGCAGATTTAACTTCTATTTTTGAAAGTTCTTTATTCCAATCTGCAACTGCCTGAGCCTGAATTTCATTAAAATCATTCGATTTTCCTTCAGCCAGCATATTTTTTCCTGCACCTTCGTAACCTGTAGGAGAAATCGCCACTTTTACACTGATTTTTTCACCACTCTTAACGGTAGTTGTAAAGGCTAAAGCCAATTTAGTTCCCGAGAAAGTATTGTTTTCATTTTTACCGTTAAAATTTTTACTTGAAACTTTAACTGGTTTAGAAAACTCAATTCTTGCATAAATGTACTGATTGGTTGCCCAAGCTTCACTTCTTCTGAAAACTTCGATGGTTTTACTGTCAATGATTCTCACTTCACCTTCCAGCAATTTATCTCTGTGATTTAAATCTAAAACAATATTGGCGTTTCCAGCTTTATTGAATTTATATTCGTGATAACCCACTCTTTTTGTTGTTGTTAAACGAACATCAATATTGTGTTTGTCTAATTTAACCGAATAAAATCCTGCCGTTGCTTTCTCGTTTTTGTGAGAAAATTTGGATGAATATTCTTTTGGAGTTAATCCCGGTTTCCCCATCGTGGGCATCAACATAATGTCTCCGTAATCAGAAACACCAGTTCCGTTCAAATGCGTATGAGAAAAACCGTAAATCATCGAATCTGAGTAGTGATAACCGCTGCAGCCGTCCCAGCTTCCGTCGATTCTGGTGTCCGGAGATAGCTGTACCATCCCGAAAGGTACGATGGCTCCCGGAAAAGTATGACCATGACCACCCGTTCCAATGAATGGATTCACGTATTGCGAATAATTTTGTGAATATAAATTATGGCTAATCAATCCTAAAAGAATGAATAAAAATTTCTGCATGAGTTTAAAATTAAAATCGCCCTAAAATACACAATTTTGGCTTTGCAAAAGAATTTATCTATGAGTCCGTTTATTGATTCTAAATAGCTAAAATTTCCGTAAATTTGTACCCAATTTATATTTTTATGTTAACTAAAGAAAAAGTTCAGGATTTCCTTAAAGAAATAGAAGTAGACGATTTAGTAAGTAACTTTCAGGTAATGGGCAGCGATGTGTACATCGATATGACCGCTCATTCACCGGCAATGCACGAAAAAAAGAAGCTTGAGGCAGCAATGAAACAGGCTTTTGCAAGTGAATTTGGAGAAGAAATTAATTTAAAACTTAAAATAGTTTCTCCCGAGCCAAGTGAAGTTCAGCTAAGTCAGATTAAAGGAAAACAAATTCCTGGAATTCAAAATATTATTGCCATCGCATCCGGAAAAGGAGGGGTTGGTAAGTCTACGGTTGCTGCGAATCTTGCGGTGACTTTAGCAAAAATGGGTTTTAAAGTCGGGATTTTAGATGCTGATATTTACGGACCATCAGTTCCAACAATGTTTGATACCGAAGGCCAAAAGCCAATTTCTGTTGATGTGAACGGAAAAAGCTTAATGAAACCTATCGAAAATTATGGTGTGAAAATGCTTTCCATCGGATATTTTTCAGGAGCAAACCAAGCGGTGGTTTGGAGAGGGCCAATGGCTTCAAAAGCTTTAAACCAAATGATCAGAGATGCAGCCTGGGGAGAATTGGATTTCTTATTGATCGACCTTCCTCCGGGAACAGGTGATATTCATTTATCGATTATTCAGGAAGTTCCGGTAACAGGAGCTGTGATTGTAAGTACACCTCAACACGTTGCTTTGGCAGATGTGAGAAAGGGTATTGCAATGTTCAATATGGAAAGTATCAACATTCCGGTTCTTGGACTGATAGAAAATATGGCTTATTTTACACCGGAAGAATTACCTGACAATAAATATTATATCTTTGGGAACCAGGGAGCACAATATTTGGCAGATGATTTAAATATTCCTGTTTTAGGTGAAATTCCGTTGATTCAGAGCATCAGAGAAGCGGGAGATGTGGGAAGACCTGCAGCACTTCAGGAAGGTACTAAAATTGCAGAAATTTATGTAGAAACTGCAAGAAAAATGGTAGAGAGTTTAGTAGAAAGAAATAAGTTTCTACCGCCTACAGAAGCCGTGAAAATCACGACAATGGCAGGTTGCTCACCGAAAAAATAAATAATGATTTCAAATTGATTTTTGAAAAACCAAATTCAAATATGGAGACAAATATAGCACACGAACAAACTGTAACCAAGGTATTGGAAGCTCTGGAAAGCATTCGTCCGTTTTTGAACAAAGACGGTGGCGATATCGAGCTTTTGGATGTAAAAGATAATACCGTTTTTGTAAAACTTCTGGGAAACTGTTCAGGTTGCTCTCTTAATTTCTCAACATTGAAATTAGGGGTAGAAAATACTATCAAGCAACACGCTCCCGAAATTGAAAAGGTAGTCAATGTAGAATAAAAAATACGACGATATATTTTTTGAAGACAGACTAAAAGTCTGTCTTTTTTGTTTAAGTGTAAAATTTTAAATTGTATATCAATCTGAATCTTTATTTTTATAGAACTTATATTCCAACTAATCTAAAATAATAATGTATTCACCAAAGCAAAACAATTTGAATGATCTTATTGAGAATTCTTACAAGAATAATTTTGGAATAGATTTAAAGAGAATTCATCGTTCAAAAAAGTCCCAGTATGGAAATGAGAAAAAACTTATTAAAGAGATAAATGACAATAATAGAATTGTTTTCGAGGATGGAATTAGTAAAAAGTTTGAACTAATAAATTTTAACGGACTTAATTATTTAATTGGAGATAAAACAGCTTATCCGTGTTCAGATATTATTAGAATTGGGAATGGATTAAATTGGTTAATGTGTTATGCTTTGCCAAATAATAATAAAATATCAGGAGAAACCGATATTAGGAAGTCTGGAATCATTCTTCATTACTTTTCAGAAGTTGTCACTAAGTTTAATACAGAGGAAGACTTTAGGCGATTTCTACAAGCGGTTGAATTTTCATTTTCTGAAAATTATTGGTATAACAAAAATGATTTCATTTTAAATCATTATAGGAACGTAAAATTCTGGAGTAAAAAAGAAAAAATAGATCAGATTTTTGCGGAAGGTCTTGTTTCTCCTAGAAAATATTTGACATATATTCTTTTTAAGAATGAGAATTTAAAAACCGAAAAAATTATTCATTCACTTTTTCGTAGTTTGTCATATGGTACAAAAGCAGTAATTAGTAATGAAGAATTTATATCTTTTTTAGGTCAGTTAAACCTTGAAGAAATCGAAGAATTTTTCTGCTTAGATTACTTACGTATTCATGCAAAAATTGATAAAATTTCCTACACTTTATTGGGCGATATGTTAGTTATTAATTCTGGGCATACAAGAAAATATGCAGATTGGGACAAGAAAATTTATAGCTCTGACGAGATTAAAAATATTTTTTATTCTCGTTTGAAGAACAATTACAGAAGTTTGGAGAATCATATTCGTCAAGAAAAAGGTTTTGACGAAGTTGGAAGTTATGTGATGGAGAAACACCTGCTGAATCTTCTTGCAATTGAATTTCCTATGTACACAATTATTAGCCAACATTCTCCAAAATGGTTAAATGGACAGCGGTTTGATATTTTTATAAAAGAATTGAATATTGCAATTGAATACAACGGTATTCAACATTTTAAACCAATAGATTTCTTTGGAGGAATCGAAGGTTTAGCCCAAACCCAATTTTTGGATAATCAAAAACGCGAAAAATCTTTAAAAAATGGAGTGAAAGTCTTCGATATTGATTATAATCAAAATTTTAATGATAGTTTTTCAAAGCTAGTTTTTTCACTCAAAGAATTGTTGTAAAGCTAAAACCTTGTCAAGGTTATAAACTGCATGAAGATTAACCTTGACAAGTGTAATTTACGACCAATTTCACCCACAAAAAAAGCCCCGAGATAACGAAATAAAATATGAAAATTTTACTTCACAATTACTCTTTTCACTTCACCTTCTGAAGTTTTAATTAGATAAACTCCGGTGTTTAGTTTTGAAGTGTCGATCGTTAAGGCAGATTTTTCTTTTCTAAGAAGTTTACTGCTCATGTCATATAATTCGTAACCTGTTGCTCTGTTGAAGTATATGGTATTTCCTTTTACCGGATTCGGGTAGATATTGAAAGTTGCTTTTTCGGTTTTAACTTCTTCAGCTGACAATGTTGAATTTGTGATGTTATATTTTGTTACTGTATAATGGTGTGCCCCATTATTATATTTGTATCCTGCAGCATATAACATATTACTCTTCACAATTAATGATGAATATGCTCCGTTAAAGGCTATGTCTTTATATGAATTTTGATTATTCAACTGTACTAAATTTCCAGATTGATCATAGCAAATAATAAATGGATTATCAGAATACGTACCACCTGTAAAATAAATATGGTTTCCAATGCTAAAAAAATTACTGTAGTATTCAATCGAATTATTGTCGTGGCTTAACGGAAGAGTATTTATCAAGGTACCATTAGAACTAATATGATAAATTAAATTGTTATCAAAATCCAAAGAATTTATACTTCCATCAGAATTTTGTCTTGAAAAATAATATGAAGTTGCTGGGTATGTAAAGGTTCCGTTTATACCAAAATTATTATTAGTATCTCCATTTAGAGTTGTTTTTGTAATTTTATCATCATAAAAATTCAATACTTCTGAATTTGATTCTAAAATATATCCACTATTATTTTGAGTAATAGTTCCATTATTACCGTATGAAGAATCAATAGTTCCATTAGGTAACAGCTTTATAAATTTGGTTCCTGTAGATATAATAATTGAGTTATCAGATAAGACAGATACATTATTATATCTGAATCCGTTTATTCCATCAAAATCAGTACTAAATTCACCAGCAATACCAAAAGTAGGATCGGTTTGTCCGGTAATCAAGTCATATCTTAGAACGCTGATTTTCGGAGATGGATTTAGTGTCGTTTTTTGAAAAGTTACCAAGATTTTATCTGATCCTTGTGGAACGATAGCAAAATCACTTATGTAATCTGGAAGTGTTAGCGTACCACCTGTTCCAAAAGCTGTATCAAAACTTCCGTTTAAGTTTAACTTATGAATTTTATTAGGATGTACAGAAATGCTGGAGGGAATATCTTTTCCAAAAACAAAAAGCTTATTATCGGAACTTTCTACAATTTGTAAATCATCGGCTTCGGCAGTTAATGGTATAGCAACTATGCCATTTGTACCAAAAGAAGTGTCTACATTAATAGATTGTTGAGCATTGGTTTGAACAAATAAAAGTGAAATAGCTACTGAAATAGCAATTGTAACTGGATTTTTTTTCATCGTGTTTTATAATAAGATGCAAATTTAATTAAAATCTTCAATCTATCATGAATTAAATATAAAAAGCCCCGAAATTTCCCGAGGCTTCAAAAGTAAATTATTAAGTAAAAAAAATTATTTCACGATGACTCTTTTCACTTCACCTTCCGAAGTTTTAATTAGATAAACTCCGGTGTTTAGTTTTGAAGTGTCGATGGTTAAGGCAGATTTTTCTTTTCCAAGAAGTTTACCGCTCATATCGTACAATTCGTAACCCTGAGCTCTGTTGAAATATAAGGTATTTCCTTTGTTCACAGGATTCGGGAAGATATTGAAGGTTGCTTTTTCAGGTTTTACTTCACCTGTTGACAGAGTTGGAGATAGGGCAACTTCGTACATCGATAACGTTCCGCTGATCTCGTTGGCAACGATGACGTAACCTTTTCCGTTATTCATGTTTGCAGGCGGAATGTAAGTGATTCCTTCAGGACCATTGTCTCCACCAAATGCAGACGTTGATCTTGAATGTTTGTAATCAACAAAAGTTACGTTGTTCGGGTCTGTCACGTTATAAACCATTACACCTCCGGTTCTTTCCAAAGTGATGAATGCGAAAGTCTGACCGTTGATCGTTCCTAAAGTTACGCCTTCCGGTTCAGGACCTTTTGCACGGCTTCGGGTTTTGGCTCCGTTGGCTTCGTTATCGGCATTGAAAATCAATGGATGGTTGGCTGCAGTGTGTCTTTCAAACTGATCTCCGCTGTCGTAAACCAATTGTTTGGTGTCTGCATTGAAAATTGAGAATGATCTCGCTCCCAAAGCATGAATTTCTTCAAAGTCTGCGTCTCCGTCGGTATTTCCATTCACATTCGTTACTCTGAATCTTCCTAAATTATGAGAAGCTTTTAAAATTGAAGCATTCGGGAATAGTGTTGAATCTAAGGTATATCCGTTCGCTCCAACGGTTGTTCTTTCGCTGAATCCGCCCAGATCTTTTTCGTCACCTTCGTTCGCTGTAACCAGATAATTGGTATTTCCGATTTTATAAGAAGCCATTGCATCCGGATTGTAATACGCTTTCACGGGCCAGTTGGCAATTAAAACTTCGCCATTGTTGTCCGAAGCATCGAAACCGTTTCCTGGAAGACTCATATCTTTTTTACCTAATCCCCAAATTCCGGTTAACGCTTTTGTCGTTAAATTAACTTCGATAATTGCATTGTTTTCCTGACAAGAAACCCACGCTTTCTGGCTGTCCGGACTGATCGCAATGTATTCAGGTTCTAAATCCTGAGCTAAAGTACTTGTTGATTTCACTTTTCTTCCTCCGGTTGCAGCTACAGTAGCTTCCATTCCATTAAATTGTGTGAAACCAAGTGTTGTAACACTCGTTTGCGTTAAAGCCTGAATTCCTGCAACTGTTAAATTCGGTACATCAATAATGCTGATCGAACCTTCCGGATCTACCGTGTATGCATCGTTCGGTTCTCCTTCGTTGGCAGTCATGACTTTAGTTCCGTCGGGCGTAAACGTAATCATATCCGGTAAAACGCCAACGTTTAATTGTTTCAGGAAAACTCCATTAATGTCGAAAAATACAACTGAGCCATTTCCCTGAGGATTTGTTCCGTTCGGAGAAGCAACTGCGATAATTCCGTTCTTTACAGCAATACTTGTGATGCCACCGTAAGGCGCCATGTTGACAGTCTGGATAACCGTTGGTGTGGTTGGATTTGAGAAGTTAATGATGTCAAAAACATCCGTTAAAGAACTGATGGTAAATAATCTTTGTGTTGCAGCATCATGAACTACAATTTCTGTCGAACTTGTGCTGTTTCCTGAAGGATCAAAACTTCCGATATAATTTAACTGAATCTGATTGGAAGCCAGAGGTGCCGCTTTATCATTATCAATAATATAGATGGTAGAATTGGCATCGCCTGTAATCGTTGTTCCAACAGGATTTTCAAGACTAACCACAAAATATTCAGCCTGTTGTTCTTCCAAAGTATCGTCAATGATTGGAATATTTACCGTGACGCTTGTCGTGGAAGGAGTGATGTTGATCGTCTGGTTAGACAAAGTAAAATCACTGCTATTGGCGGTGTTGAAAGAAGCTGGTTTTACCACCAAATTTACCGTCGCATTCGAAGGATTGGTCACATTAATTTTAAATGCTAAAGTTCCTGCATTTTCATTAACCTTAATTAGATTTTTCTCTAAAGCAATGCTCGTTCCTGCTGTAGTGAAAGTACTTGAACTAGCTGCAGTTACTGCATTATCGCTTGTATCTTCAACTAAGTTAGGTTTTAAAGCTAAATAATAAGCCTGATTCGGAACCAAACCAGCTGTAGGGATTAACGTGATAGCATTGTTGGCGAAAGTTGTAGTAAAAGGAACTACGGTTCCGGTAGCATTGTTTAATCTTAATTCAACCAAATTCTGAGCATTGGCAGAAGTAATCGCAGAATTGTCAATTAATCTTACGTTTTCGTTAAATGTGATCGTAGGATTTGCCGTTGTAGAAGCATTGATCACGTTGTTTGCTGGCAAATAAGCAACGTTCGGTGGAGTCGTATCCACACCTCCGGCTGGAGTGGCATCTACAGTGAAGTTATCAAAACGGTTGTTTCCAACGGCACCACCTGAACCTGCAGCAAATTCTACTTTTAGTTTAAAATTCGGATTGTTGGAAGCTCCTGCAATGGCAGAAAAATCTAAAGTCGTCAGTGTCGGCACACCGTCTACCGGAGAAACAGTCTGGAAGGTCTGATACGTTGTTCCGTTGGTAGAGTACGACCATGTTTGAGTTCCTGCTCCGGATCCTGATCTTCTGGTAATGAATTTTACAACAACATTATTGTAACCCGTTGTAGGAATATTGAATTGTAAATTTCCGAAAGTAGGATAATTATATCTTAAGTGCGTTCCGATTGGGTCGCTGTTTCTAGCATTTTCTGCAGTGAAGCTTTGCCCTGTTCCGTTAGCAAAATCTACATACGTATTGGGTAAACTGGTGGACGCTGTTATTGACCCAGCTAAAAGGGTAGAAGTGGGAGCCAGCATAGCTGCTTCCGAAGTACTGTTGTTAAAGTTCCAGTAATGAACCAATGTGGTCTGTGCAGTAAGCGCTCCGTGAAATAAAGCGGCAATAGGCAGTAAACCTCTCAAAAGGTATTTGTTCTTCATTTTTACAATTTATTATTTGTGCAAAAATGGACTTTGTAGGTTGTGAGGGTTTTAAGGGAAGATTATAAAATGGTTAAATGTTTGGTTTAAAAAGGATGTAGTTTTAAATTATTGTTAAAGTTTTATCAAATTTAAGGTTTTGTAGTTGCACTCAGTGCGGCCAGAAAAACTGAGTTTTTTCCGCTACACCAGATAAAGTTATTAAAAACTCTTACAACTTCGACTTGATTGTAACCGCTGTTAGCGCTTTTATTTAATATCCAAAAATAAATATAACGTTTTTATCAGATCATCTTCCACGACAGCCACATCACTTCCTGTTGCAATTGGCTCCGTTCCTTTTGGACCAAGGTTCCAGGAAACGATTTGTACATCATGATTTACTTGAGAAGGTTTATTCAGTTCAAATTGGAATTCCACCGGCCATTCCATTTGTAGTTTTGAAATAAGATCATTGATCGAATCGTGTCCAGTTACAGCTGTTCCGGTATTGTTTTCAAAAAAATTGATATTCTTTGCGTAAATACTTTTCATTGCCTCCAAACGTCTGTCTGAATTTCGGTCGTTCCATATCACAAGTAAACTGTCTTCTAATAGTTTTGCATTTGATGCCATAGTAATTGAATTTAAAAGATTGTTTATTATTTGGTTTTGAATTAATTCTTAAATCCGTTTGGATAAACGCAATGATACTAAATTTCAACAAAGTTATTCCTTCCCCGAAACTCTCTCATAGATATTATGAATCAATCCATCCGCCACAGAAATTTTTGGAACAAAAATCTTGTTGATGTCTGCCCAGTGCATCACAAAATTGTAAATTTTCAAAGCGTGAACTAAAACGTCGGCTCTGTCTTCTCTGAAACCATATTTTGTCATTCTTTCTTCAACAGTCAGACTGTTAAATTCTTTGTAAGCATTCTTCAGATATGCAATTGACATCGGTTTGCCGTCTTTCGTTTTGCTCATTGAGAAAACTTTGTTGATGTTTCCACCGGAACCGATGGCTACAATTTGCATTTTGCTGTTGATATTGGCTTTTATTTCCTCTTTCATTTCCTTCCAGTTGTCTTCTGTCACGAGATTGTTGAGAAGGCGGATCGTTCCGATGTTAAAAGATTTTTCGTAGACCATTTTGTCGTTTTCGTAGAATGTCAGTTCGGTAGAACCACCGCCAACATCTACATAAAGATAAGCGAAATCTTTGTCAAGACCTTCTGCAACGTGATTTTCGTACACTAAAGTTGCTTCCTCATCTCCGGAAATAATTTCTATCGAAAGATCTGCGTAGTTTTTTACTTTTTCAATAATATCTTTTCCGTTTTCAGCATCACGCATTGCGCTTGTAGCACAGGCTCTGTAATGTTCAACTTTATAAACTTTCATTAAATCACTGAAAATTTTCATCGAATCCAAAACCATTTTTTCTCTTTCGACCCCGATTTTTCCTAGGGTAAAAACGTCCATTCCCAATCGCAGAGGTATTCGCAGGAGATTTAATTTAATAAATTCCGGTTTTCCGTTTTGAATCTTCACCTCGTTGATTAAAAGTCGGGCTGCATTACTTCCTATGTCTATCGCTGCAATGATCATTTTTAGATTGTATTTTATTGAATTTCAATTATTTAATTTAAAATCGAATATTTTTAAAAATCGAATGTACAAAAATTTATTGTTTATAATGATTTTGAGCTGTTTTAACCCTTATCAGAAACTATTTTCCTGTAGTTTTTGCTTTCAGATATGTATACGTTTCTATTTGCGAGCGGCATTCTTTCTGGTCGTTGCTGATGTACTCGTTGCTTAGTTTTTTATCTAAAATTCTTGCTTTCACATTATCTCTTAATTGAATATCAAGAATATCTTTCAGCTCTTTTTTTAGATTTTTATCAGTAATTTTTGCGGCGGCTTCAATTCTGTAATCCAGGTTTCTGTTCATCCAGTCGGCAGAAGAAATATAGATGTCTTCAGCACCTTTGTTGTAAAAATACATCACTCTTGCATGTTCAAGATACTCATCTACAATACTGATGGCTTTTATTTTTTCTTTAAAATCTTTCTGATTAATGGCACAGTAAATTCCACGTACGATGACCCGAATGACAACTCCGGCCTCTGCAGCTTCATACATTTTCAAAATCAATCCACGATCGCTTATAGAATTAGCTTTTACAATCATTTGTGCTTTTCTTCCCGCTTTTGCTTCTTCAATTTCTCTATCAATATGCTGCACAATTTTTTCACGCATGAATTGCGGACAGACCATCAGGTTTTTACAGGTTTTTAAAACAGACATGTAATCATCCTTCGGTTTTCTCAGAGCAGAAAAAACTTTATTGATATCTGCCATAATACCTCTGTCAGAAGTCATAATCAAATGATCACCGTAGATTCTAGCAGTTTTTTCATTGAAATTTCCTGTACTTACGAAGCCATATTGCAACGTTTTATTGTTTACCCTTTTTTTAATGATGCACAGTTTAGCATGAACTTTTTTGTCTGGAATTCCTATTAAAACAGTGATTCCTTCAGGTTCAAACATTTCCTTCCACATTAAATTTGATTCTTCATCAAATCTTGCCTGAAGTTCAAGCATTACCGTTACATCTTTGCCATTTCGGGCAGCATAAATTAAAGCGTTGCTTATTTTTGAGTTGCTTGCCAGACGGTAAGCGGTAATCTGAATTGATTTCACATCAGGATCCATTGCAGCTTCACGCAGCAAATCAATGACCGGAGTATACGTATGATATGGGAAACTTAATAGAACATCCTGTTTCATGAGGACGTCGGTCACTCTTTCGCCATGTTCAAAAGCCTGATGGGTAAATGATGTCCGTTCCACAGGTTTTTTATAATATTCAAAAACATCAGGGAAATCCATAAAATGTTTGAAATTATGAATCTTTCCACCGGGGATGATGCTGTCTTTTTTGCTTAAATTCAATTTTCGGATAAGCAGTTCGAGTAAAGCCTTATCCATATCTTTATCAAAAACAAAACGGGTAGGTTTTCCTTTTCGTCTGTTTTTAAGACCTTTTTCTATTTTCTCGGCAAAATTGGTTTTGATGTCATTATCGATGTCCATTTCTGCATCTTTTGTGACTTTAAAAGAGTTGGCAGAAAATTCGTCATAGCCGAAATAAGAAAAAATATGCGGAAGATTGAACGTAATGACATCTTCTAAAAGCATGACATTTTTTTCTTCTAAATCTTCCGTAGGCAAAAGCACAAACCTTCCCACAAAACGTGACGGAATCTCAATAATTGCGTAATTGCTGTGGTACTGCCAGTCTTTCTTTCTCATGGCCACACCGAGATACAAACTTTTGTCCCTATAATAGGGCATTGGCGTATTTTCGTGAAGAAGAATAGGGATGACATTCGATTCTACAACCTCATCAAAATATTGTCTTACAAACTCCTTTTGTCTCGCAGTCAGGTTTTTTGAAGTTTTAATGAAAACTTTCTGTTCTGCCATTTCAACCTGAATTTTTTTCCAGGTTTTATCGAAATCTGCCTGTTGGGTGATTACAATTTCATTAATCCGCTGAAGAATTTTTGATGGTGGCTGATAAAAAGATTCTGCAATTACTTTTTCCTTAAAATCCATTGCACGTTTAAGACCTGCAACTCGCACTCTGAAAAATTCATCTAAATTGTTTGAGAAAATCCCAAGAAACCTGATTCTGAGATGCAAAGGTACATTTTCGTCCATTGCTTCCTGCAAAACTCTTTCATTAAACGCCAACCAGGTAATATCTCTGGGATTAAAGTGTACTGACATAGGTATTAGTAAAATTTATCAAAAATAATAATAAAACTCATGTTTTATCTGATTCTAAAGTTAATTCTTAATTAAATTTTTAGTTGAAGGAAAAGTCAGTAAAACAGTGAAATTATTTTTAAACACATCAGTCACATTAGATTTCCAGAAAAATGTTTGAAAGGAACAGAACACATTAATTTTGAAGACTTCGGCAGGCTCAGCCTTACACTGTTGATAATTAAAAAAATCTAAATAATGTCATCCTGAGCTTGTCGGAGGATTTTGTAAACTTTTAAATATCTATTAAATATCAAAAATCTTGTCTCTTTTGTGATAAAAGATAAGTTTATTACTGTCATCATAGAACATATTGGGTTTAAGATTTGTCTCGGTTGTATTTCAAAAATAATTGAAACTGTCAATTTGTCACAAAAATTCTAATGGTACAGATATTGAGAAAGTGAGAGTGTAATTAAACCTAAAATTAGAAAAATATAAATATTATGAGTAAAATAATCGGAATTGACTTAGGTACTACCAACTCTTGCGTTGCAGTAATGGAAGGTAAAGATGCTGTAGTAATCCCTAATGCAGAAGGAAAAAGAACAACACCCTCTATCGTAGCATTTACAGAAGACGGTGAAAGAAAAGTAGGTGATCCTGCAAAAAGACAGGCAGTAACAAACCCTACAAAAACGGTATATTCTATCAAAAGATTCATCGGTACCCATTTTAAAGATGACGCTTCTGAAGTTTCAAGAGTGCCTTACGCAGTAGTAAGCGGACCAAACGATACGGTAAAAGTAAAAATCGACGACAGAGAATATACACCACAGGAAATTTCTGCAATGATTCTTCAGAAAATGAAGAAAACTGCTGAAGATTATCTTGGACAGGAAGTGACAAGAGCGGTAATTACTGTTCCGGCTTACTTTAATGATGCTCAGAGACAGGCTACTAAAGAAGCTGGTGAAATCGCTGGACTTAAAGTGGAAAGAATCATTAACGAGCCTACAGCAGCAGCTTTGGCTTACGGTATGGATAAGTCTCATAAAGACCAAAAAATTGCAGTTTACGATTTAGGTGGTGGTACTTTTGACGTTTCTATCCTTGATTTAGGAGACGGCGTTTTCGAAGTCTTGTCTACAAATGGTGATACACACTTAGGTGGTGATGACTTTGATGATGTGATCATCAACTGGATGGCAGACGAATTCAAAGCTGAAGAAGGTGTTGACTTAAAATCTGATGCAATCGCATTACAAAGATTGAAAGAAGCAGCTGAAAAAGCAAAAATCGAATTGTCTTCTTCTCCTCAAACTGAAATCAACCTTCCTTATATCACCGCTACAGCTACAGGTCCTAAACACATGGTAAAGACTTTAACTAAAGCTAAATTCGAGCAATTATCTGCTGACTTAGTAAGAAGATCAATGGAGCCTTGTAAAAAAGCACTTTCTGATGCAGGTCTTTCTATCAGCGATATCGACGAAGTAATCTTGGTAGGTGGTTCTACAAGAATCCCAATTATCCAGGAAGAAGTTGAGAAATTCTTCGGTAAAAAACCTTCAAAAGGTGTTAACCCGGATGAAGTTGTAGCAATTGGTGCTGCTATTCAAGGTGGAGTTCTTACAGGAGATGTGACAGACGTACTTTTATTAGACGTTACACCGCTTTCTTTAGGTATCGAAACAATGGGTTCTGTTTTCACTAAATTAATTGAAGCAAACACTACAATCCCAACTAAAAAATCTGAAGTATTCTCTACAGCTTCTGACAACCAGCCAGCTGTAAGCATCAGAGTAGGACAAGGTGAAAGACCAATGTTCAATGACAACAAAGAGATTGGTAGATTTGATTTGACAGATATTCCACCGGCACAAAGAGGTGTTCCTCAGATTGAAGTAACTTTCGATATTGATGCCAACGGAATCTTGAGCGTTTCTGCTAAAGATAAAGGAACTGGAAAAGAACAATCTATCAAAATCCAAGCATCTTCTGGACTTTCTGACGAGGAAATCGAAAGAATGAAAAAAGAAGCTCAGGAAAATTCTGCAGCGGATAACAAGAGAAAAGAAGAAGTTGAGATCTTCAACAAAGCGGATGGATTGATCTTCCAGACTGAGAAGCAATTGAAAGAATTCGGTGATAAATTGTCTGCTGACAAAAAAGCAGCAATCGAAACTGCACACGCAGAATTGAAAACCGCTTTCGAAGCTAAAAACGGCGACGATGTGAAAGCTA
>Ga0265798_10000252_pt1 | contig 96323 bp, 135 predicted proteins | sample P3T30metagenome_FD_192430 | JGI IMG/M metagenome (GOLD analysis project Ga0265798, IMG submission 192430) | Plant litter microbial communities from East Loma Ridge, Irvine, California - P3 T30 | ecosystem: Environmental > Terrestrial > Plant litter > Unclassified | place: USA: California... | reverse complement strand
AATTCGTCTTCTTCGTCTTCTTTGCCTTCCCCGCCGACCCAGCCCGACACTACACAGCACCAAAGTCCCAACATGAAGGCAAGCTCATGCCCGGTGCCGTAATCTAGCCTTGTGGCGTGACCGAAAGTATTGGAGCTCAGCAACAGAGGTAGCAGTTGCGCCGGTAATTGGTGCGGTAAAGAAGAAACTTGGAAGTACGTGGGTATGCGCTATCGAGTCAGGATTAACGTAGGGGTATACTTGGTACTCACAGCTTCTGCTAGGGCGATGTAGTCGCGGAAAGCCAGATTGCCAAATCGCTGATTTGCTTGAGGTGCCAGGGGTATCTCTTTGACCCACTCAGTCATGTCGTCGAGGAGCTTCATCCAGAGCTGTATAGCCTGATATCAGAGACGACGCGTCAGATGCAAATACCTTTGGTGATGGCCCACAACCTCCTCTTGCGATACTTGTCCCCTTCAGTCTCTCGCATCTTCGCTGTATCCATCCCCAGAACGCGCGAAATCCGGGTGACCGCGGCCAGGCAGCAAATACAACCTCGTTCCCCAGTATTGGAACCGGCTCTTCAGGATCACTGGGGAGCAGGATTTCGGTCCTCTCGCCCGCGTGATTTGCTCCTGATCCAAGCATCATCAGGATATGGATTGTAATGCGCAGGCAAGATCGTCGAGTTATGACGTTCAATGGTCGCTTTCCCACGGTGCCCCGCTTCCAACCTAATTGTTGACGAGTTGACCGGAAATTTCAGATGATCTACATCATTGCAAAACGCGTAGAAAGCAGGTCAAGATGCCTCAATACATCCTCAGGTTATCGCTGGAGCATCCCACATTCCGTTTGCCTTCGCTTAAATCCATCGCCGATCTTTACGGTTTCCCATTGCGCTTTGTATCTGAGGACAGGTTCCGATCAATTCTGGTGGTCGAGCTAGAGAAGGATGAAGACGCCGCAAAGTTCCTTGAGAGGGGGATACTGGTGATGTATGTAGCCGGAAGGATTCGTGGCTTGATATCGAGCTGATAGATAGGTCCGTTTGCCGGTTGATCGCTCAGGGCTCATCATACGACGAGATGCACCAGGAGGTCCAGGCGGACCTGAGCGTGTTCGCGCCATATATGGATAAGAAGTTTAAATTCGAATTCGAAAGCGTCAATCATCGTTCAACCTCAAGACGTCAGAGGTGGGCTTCGAGGTCCTCACTGTTGTCGATGAAGCTGACGGGATAGGGAAATGATTGATTCGTTTACGTATTGCGGCTTGACCAACGTGGACATCAAGAATCCTGACGTGGAGTTTGTGATCTTTGAGGACTGTAAGGGTTGTCCACGAAATATCAGAATAGTGCTCATGGTGGCAGATGACAAAGTCTCGGCGCATACGCACGAACACCGTCTGTCGCGCGAAGGGGAATTCATCCGGGTGTACTTTGGCAGAAGAGTGAGTTGCGTCGAAGCGCACCTCGTCGAGCTGACGGAGAAGATAGGCTTCTCGACGGCTAGACCTTTGATCCTGAAGCACGATATCAAACAAAGGACATTCTACGGGAATACCTCGATGGAGGCCGAGATGGGCTTCTTGATGGCTGGACAAGCTTTGGTGAGTGCGTCAACGAGAATGTCATGCTGATCCTACAGCCTGCACCAGGCAAGATTATCTACGACCCTTTCGCTGGAACGGGGTCACTGCTATATGCTGTTGCACACTGGGGGGCATACGTCTTTGGCTCGGATATCGATGGACGACAAATGCGAGGAAAGAGTAAGATTTCTTATACTCATTTGGCCAACAAGCTTATAAGTAGCACGCGGGAAAGGCGTAGTGCCTGGAATGCTACGAGCCGCCGAGCAGTATGGCGTTCGCGACAACTTCCTGGATCTTTTCACTTTCGATGTCACGCAAAATCCCCTACGGCGAGGAGGCTGGGTCGATTCGATCGTCACCGATCCTCCATGTGAGTTCACCAACGTGCTTCGATCTGACCTACAGATGGCGTAAGAGCAGGAGCCAAGCGTCTGGGAAAAAGACCAACGAAGAAGACGCCAACGCGCGACGGACCATGTCTGATGCCGGATGGGACATATTCTCACGAGTATGTCCATTGCGCCTCGGCTATATATAGAGCTGATCAACAGAAACCCAGATTATAACCCACCGTGTCGTCCGTACGAAATGGCCAATCTGACACTGGATATTATTCTGCTGGCACGGTATCTGCTAGTACCCGGAGGACGATTAGTCTTCTTTATACCCACAATAACGGAAGAATGGGACGAAGTGGATCTGCCGGTAGTGGAAGGCATGGGGGAGTTGAAGTGCGGTAGCGGCAGTGTACAAGAGTTCCACAGTTGGGGGCGAAGAGTGAGTTGCACGAGACCTGTGAAAGGTAGCTGATCATCCAGCTGATAACGATGGAAAAGACGGCAACCGACGACGGGCCACCACCGACCTTTCCCGATCATCGGGAAGTTTACGAGGTACTGAAGGGGAGGGTCCCTGGACATCACAACTTCGGCCAGAGGGTTAGTTCCTCGTCCTCATCCCACCACCTTGCGCTTATGGAGTCCAGTATTTCGAGAGACTGAAACCTCGTGTCGAGCCACTAGAACCTTCAACTGAGCTTGCTTCTTCATAGGAGACTTCACCTGCCCTCGCAGACTCAGGATGCATGATGTCGCCCTGATTATGTGGAATCAATGTATCAATCTCCCTCAATTTCCGTTGGCTTTTTGGCCTGAGGCTAACTTGAGTGCCTCGTTTCCAAACTCGACAAAGTAGTAATCGGCATCTGCTGATCAGCTTGCGACGCCGTAGATTGGAATGAAGACTCACAGACAAGTCCATGATCCAGAAGACGTCTCGTGGCTCTCTCATTTCCATTGATAGTCGAATGCTACCTCTGTCAGCAATTGGTCGAAGTTTCTGCTGTGACCTACGGCCAAAATGGGCTCCCATCCATCTTTACCGAAATCAACCTTTCCGTCTTTCAAAGTCGCATCGCTCGCCCAACACTCCCTGATTGTGTCTTCGATCAACTTGAAACCCCTCGTCAAGTATTCCTCAGCTGCAGCTTGATCGGTTGATAACAGTAGCTGATAGAGCATCTGCAGGCCTCGAGCCGTGATCGTAGCTGCTGAAGCATCGTACGGGCATGGTTTGGGAGCATCAAAGTCCCACTCTGGAACACCTGTAGGGCCGAGAAGGGAAAGGAACTTGTCGGCGAGCTTTCTTGAGATGTCCAGGAAGTCCTTTCGGCCGGTTCGTAATGCTTTTGATCAGCCCTCGAAGAGGCCAAGCGTTTCAGATCACTTACCACACTGAGCGTAACCATAGACACCCCAAGCTTGGCCTCTTGCCCAACAACTGTCATCTGCGTATCCTGAGGTTCAGCAAACGAGCAAATGTGGGCAAAAGACCCCTCGTGTAACGGCAGAGGCCTACCTTGGTGAGTGCGCTTCTCAAGTGTAGCACCGCGGGTCTTTTGGTCAAAGTTGATGACGTGGAAAGTAGTCCAGTCAGGCCTGACATGGGTTGTCGATGAGGCTTCAGCTTGAGCAGTGGCAATCTCCGCGTATTTCTTGTTCCCAGTCAGCCTCGTAGCTTCATACATCATGTCAAGGTTCATCTACCGGTATCAGTCGGCAACACCACACACACAGCCGAATGATGAAACCCACCATGTTGTCAATGATGGTGAGGTAGTGTTCGTGCTTGTTGTGGCTGGTGTAGCCATTGGGATCCCCGACCTTGGTCATTTGATCCCATGATCTAATAGCGCCCACCTGTTGATCAGCTTGCCCAATTCATACCCTCACATTCGGGTCGTATCGATCCTCCATACTATCCGAAGCAGTAATCATGACCTTTTTGCCCTCTTCGCTTCCAGTAAGTTGATAGTCTCTATATGGTCAGACTGGCACTAGAGATCAAAGGCTTTCACTCACTTTCCGTACGACAATTGGAATCGGAAACCCTGATCATGGTTAATCGAAGGTCGAGCCAAAAACTTGAAGCTGTCCTGATATTTTCGAGCATGGGCGATAATCTCTTCCTCTTTGTAGCTTGACTTCACAGTGTCAGGAGCAATCCTTTGTCGCTCCACAAGCAGCCAAAGGAGACCCGGAAAGAAGCCTTGTGTCCATGCTGTTTCGACTACACTGATCAGCTCATGAATGAAAGCAGTGCGGATGACTTACCCTTGGAGCAGTGGTATGAGTTGGGACCTCCGGGCTTGGTGTACTCAGGTACCCTACTGATTGGCTGGCCCTGTCACATCAGCTGAGGATCGTTCATTGTATCTGAGCCGAGACCTACCTCTGGGGTGTTGTACTTCTTGGCAACCTCCACCAACTTGATAGAGATGCTGGGGTCCAATAGCTGCGGAACAGTCTTAATGAGAGCGTTGATATCGACCATGATGCTTCTGGTATAGCCGGAAGGAATAGTACAGTTGAAGGAGCTTGACAGTGGAGCCGACTTCATTTATCGCCAGAGGGATCAGACGGTCATCAAAGGAGGTTGTCTTGGTGCGTCGGAAATACGATGCTCCGGGCCGGTGCTGGGCACTAGCCGATGCAGGTATATCCTCAAAATGTACCTGGGAGCCGTTGTATAGCCTAAACCCGGTACCTGGCCTCTCTGACGCTTGCTATGCATGCCGCTTCGTACTGACGATGCATGTCCTTGGCTGGATTTTACAGGGGGAGTGTCTTCGGAATGGAAGGAGGGTATCAGTATGTGGCTGACGTTCTCGGGATTACCTGATATAATTAGTATAATCCCGTTGCATTAGTCGCTATCAGCGGAATCCCGCCGAATTAGTCGCGTCGCGTGGACAGAGCTCATTTCATGATTTCATTCAATCTCGACTTTTGAGCAAATCGATTCCAGTGAACCGATAATGTGGTGCGTTACATATAGCTACGACCTTCAAGCTAATCAGGCTCATGATGTAGCAAGCATATCTTGAATGCGCAGGTCGCCATCAGAGCACCATGCTGCAAGAAGTTCTATGATGTCAGTTATATTCTGGGTAAGAGCGAAGGGCTTACTGACCAAAAGTGTCCGGAATGTCATGCCGAGCTGCAAGATCATCCACTTCAAAAGACGATGGAGATGGCATTTCTGTGTAAAAAGGTGAAGATCGGTCTTGAGGGATGGAGGGTGAGCTGATGACTAGTGTAAGAAGGCGTTCAGGAAGGATATGACAGCATACGAGGAAGCGGACGAGTACTGCCCACATTGTGACAATCAATATGTATGTCGGCTGCCTCGAAGCACAGACGTGATTAACCCCTCTAGGTGATCGCAGCAAAGGAGCCTCAAGCCATGATAGGAGTAGAAGGCGAAGATGCAAGAATGGACTCGAGGTATGAGTTCAAACATGTGATTGGGGGACGTAGCTGACATGGCCTCTTTCTCCTCGAAAACTAAACATCACCCTCGTAATCCTTCCGCCCCGGTATCTCAATTGCCCTTCTATCTGCAGAATGATCAAGGACGACCGTGAAAAGACAAAACCGGAAAGGAGTATGTTTGCAGAAAAAGATCTGACGGATAAGGTCGATTCATATTGGGGGAGAGCATGACAGGCAGAATGATCAGATTGATGTATGTACCTTAGACGAACACGCCTCGCAGAGATTTGAGACCTTGAGCCGGCTGCACGGATTGCATCATGTCCGATACTATGTATTAATTATGAACAGATTGATTGACAAGTCATTAATGGACATCAACCCCTTCCTAACCTGATCAACGTTCATCGAGACACATATTGGACTGAACGACCGATCCTACTTGTTCAACATCGCGAGCAGGCTGCTCTGCGGACCTTTGGGCACAGGCTGATGCATCGGACCCGTATGATGAGTCTGGACGCCGTTGTTGGGTGGATGTCCCTGTACAGATGGAATGTACGGCTGCTGCTGCTGTTGTTGCTGGGGCTGGATGTGTTGCGCCTGGTATTGACCGGGACCCGGGTGGAGGGGAGGTCGTTGTGAAGCCGCCTGATATCCAGTCGAAACGCCGTACGATGGGTGATATGTATTCAGGGAGGTATGAGGTTGTTGGAACCCCGAGCTGAATGGCTGTTGCTGCTGTTGCTGCTGTTGCGAAGATTGAGGTGGAAGGTGTGGACGATACGTTTGACCTTGCGCTGGAATTGGAGGTTGAGATCGAGCATAGTATCCTTGGGTATGCGAGTTGTAGTCGTGTACCGGCTGAGCGGGGACAACAGGTGGCATGGGTCTTACTGGATAGGGAGCACCGTAATGAGATTCATAAGGCGGAGGTGGGACGCCTCTGTTGCGAGGCGGGCTGAGGCCTGGACCATTGGGGTAAGAAGGACTGGTATAGTGGTGTTGAGCTTGCTGAGCGGGATTGCTAGTGTAGTAAGCGCCAGATGGGGGTGGGAAGGCAGCAGGCGGAGCAGGCGGCCTGTACTGCTGTTGACTACTGGTCTGAGGTGGGGTAATGCGTGGAGGGTCGTGATATGTATTGTTCTGGGTCGAAATCCCGTGGTCGATTCCGATATATGTTGGCTGAATGTGGCTCGCTTGACCGACAGGAGTGGGATCGAGACCGAGACCAGCCAATGTCATGTCCAACAACGCCCTTTGCTTGGTAATCCTATCATCGGCTGGTGGACTTGGCGGTCGAGGGGTGGTGGTAAGCGATACGTGCTGAGTTTGGGTTGGTGCGGATTGTTGTGCCTTTGCCTGTACTTGGGCAGGAGGAGCGAGCATGGCGAGAAGGTTGGCTGCATGAGGTTTGGGCGTCTGAGAGTCGTGTTGCTGGGGCGAGGCTTGTCGAGGCGATCTTGGCGGTGCGGAGGGCGTCTTTTGATTGAGCATGGACAAGAGACTCGATTTTCCTGGTTCTAATCGTGGCTGTTGGGCAGGTGCGGGAGTCGGGCTGGTACCAATAGCACCTAACAAGCGAGCCAGAGCGTCATCCTCCTTCTCTTCTTTCCTTGCTTGTTCGCTTGCGGATACGCTCAAATTTCCAAACAGTCGTTCCAGCCCATCTCTGTTATCTTCATTACCCCCTGACCCACCTCGTTGTAGATCTGCTTCTTGCCCATGCACGAAATTGGCAAATAGCTTGTCGAGTGCCGTGACTGGCTCGGTAATTGGATGTGAAGAAACTGAAGGTATCGAGTGAACAGATATCGTGGAAGGGAGGACGGAAGCGTCATTACGGACGGCTGCTTGGAGGTTGCTTGATCGTGCTCGGTCGTGTCGGTTGGGGCTGTGGAGGTAGTGTTTCAAAGCACTGTGGGTCAACTCAAGCTTCACTGAGAAGATTGTGACGTACTGAACAAAGGGCGCTACTTTGAAGAAAACAAGGGGTTTCTCTGCTGACTTGGGTCGCTTCCTTGACCATGTAGGTAGCTCCTGTAGCTTGACCCAGCGGGTCTCCTGTACCGTCAGCCAGAGCCATCAACAAGATCCAAGGAATTAGCCCACCTCAATCTCATTCCTCGTTTGAGCAGCAAAGGGAAAGCTCTCGTCCACTCCAGTGACAAAGAACATGGTCGAAGATTGACCATTGATGAAAGCTTCGCATTTAGCGGTTGGATCTATTCTTCGGGAACAGTCGTATCCGGTCTCTTCTTCCAGCTGTATCGTCAGTATCGCTCTGGATACCATGTATTGAACCTACTTCTCGTACTGCACAATCATCCTCTGTCTCATTTTCATTGATCTTTCCCCTTGGCCAGCTCCATGCCTTTGCTCCATAGTGTCTCACTAGTAAAGTCTTTCTCGTCAGCTCTTCTTCACCACGGGTAGCCTACCTTTGACTCTTTGGCATTAATTAATATCACACCGCAGGTCGGTACCATCTTTTTGTATCGGGTATACTTCTCCCATGTCAAGTCGTAATTTATTGGACGTCCATCTTCATCGACGATATTCGCATAGAGTGGCGAGGAAGCAATAATGACTTTGGTAAAGTGTTTCTGGGATAAAGGAGGTAGTGATGGATTCAGTGGTCGAAGATAGTCGTCGTAGAACCAGTGTCTGTGTCCTCAGCGTCTTACAGCCATCAATGGGCCTGACTTACGCCTGCTCTGCCTGCCAGTATAGCCTGACCGGCGTGGTTTCTTCTCTAGGTAAATTCACCATGAATCTCGCAATCAGCTCCTCGAGTATATCCTCAAAAGACATGTCTCGAAACACATTATCCTCTTCGTCGGTCCCTTCCATATCGTCTTGATAACCGTTCTGTGCCCAAGCAGGAGTGGCCCTCGAAGAAGAGCCGGCGTTGGTATATGTAGACATGATGGTTCAGGATTATATGTTTACAATGTCGTTGTCAAGAGGTTGTACAGGCGCAAAGCGGAAGGCGAAGGCGTGGCGCAATCACTGGGCGTTATTGTCCTTATGTACGTCTGTAGTAGGGTGTTTGGGTCGCTTTCGGGTCGCCTGACAGGATCATAAGCCTCGAGAAGTCATGTCTTTGATACACACAGACAAGCCATAAGATGCGAGCGAGTCACAGGCACCGAAACGTGGAGGAAGAATAGCTTATTTCAGTTATATCTTTAGGATACACGCCGGATTTACACTTCCTGAGGAATTAGCATCCCCGGTCCGTCGAGGCCGACAAGGCAAGGCGATCTGGTATTAGGCAGCCTGGGACAGGTGATGCCTTCACCGACATGCGACTGCCAGCTGGACCCCCATCACCATACGAGATGCCTAACAACACACAGAATCCAGTCGAGAAAATCACCTCGAATCCGGTAACTTCCCGTGATGACCTAGTCAGTCTCCTTCACGACCTCCTAATTCCCCTCCAGGCGGGTCAATCAGAAGGAGGAGCGCGGATCAAGATCGGACACACCGGTACCCACTTTGACCAAGTAGCAGCAGAGCTAGAGGGGTATGCCCGAGCCCTTTGGGGACTAGCACCGATGCTGGCCGCTGATCCGGACAATCCCAAGTTCTCGGGCTTGAAGGAAGCGTGGGTAAAGGGACTGGACAACGGGACCAACCCGAATCATGGGGAGTACTGGGGTGATCATATAGACAGGGATCAAAGATTTGTAGAGATGGCAGCGATCGTGAGTCGTTATTATTGATCTTGGTCGCGGGACTGACGGCAGGGGTTTTCGCTTTCCATCGCGCCTGATGTGTTCTGGAAACCCCAATCAGCCGAAGCAAAGAAGAGGATCAATCACTGGCTTCTACAGGCTAACAAGTTTGAATTTCCGACCAACAATTGGCGATGTGAGTTCATTGTGACACCTAGTCATGTGACTAATTATTAGTCTTTCGAGTCCTCATCAATCTGGGCCTGAGACTTGTTGGTGCAGAATACTCTCAACAAGCAATCGAAGACGAGCTCAACTTTATCGATACATTCTATGGGTCTCATGTCAGTCGATGGGTCTCATGATTACTATGTTGAAGCTACATGCTGACAAGATAGGACTTCCCCTCTGACGGTCCGAACGACACCTGCAAAGCGTACGATTACTATGCAACATCATTTGCTATTCCGTTCTACTCCCTCATCTACGCCCGACTCGCTGAATCTTTTGATCCAGAGAGGGCAGAACGATATCGGAAGCGAGCCATACAGAACATACCGGAGGTAGCGTACCTCTTTGCACCCGATGGAGCAGCTATTCCTTTCGGAAGGAGTATGACTTATCGTTTCGCATGCTCTGCCTTTTGGGGAGCTTTGGCTTATGACGATGTTGAGGTGGGCACCGTTTACACCTGATATGTCGAAGCTAATTAATAGCTCCCAGCACCATTCACCTGGGGTATCGTCAAAGGTTTACTTTTGCGGAATATCCGGTGGTTCACTCAGAAGGAAAGCGTCTTCAGCTCAGACGGAACACTTACCATTGGCTGGGCATATCCCAGCCTCTTTATGAGCGAGGTATGTTCTGCGACTTTGAACTAGAAATGCTTATGAGCAGGATTACAACTCCCCTCAATCACCTTACTGGGCGCTCAAAGCATTCCTACCTCTCATCTTGTCCGAATCTCACCCCTTCTGGGCAGCGAAAGAAGAGCCATACCCTGCTCAGTTTCTCGTGGAGCCTTACCATATAAACCGACCGTGGATGCAAGTCTTTTCTCAAGCTGCCGGGCATAGCTTTGTCCTCAGTGCTGGACAGTGAGTTAAGAGACTGAGGAATCACCTGACACCGTAGGGCAGTGACATTCCCAATGCGTCAAGCTGCCGTGAGCCACTCAGAAGTAAAACGAAGCCAGCTTACAGAAACAGGCCAAGTACGGTAAATTCGCCTATTCGTCCCAATTCGGATTCTCGGTTCCCACTGCATCTCTCAACTTCCAACAACACGCCCCAGATAGTGTCCTCGCACTCTCGGATGACGGCGAGGGAGAACGATGGCTCGTTCCTCGGAAAGTCGAACATAAGGGTATATCTGATAAAGGCGTCATTTCATCGATCTGGAAACCGTGGCGTGAGTGTCTGTAGTGAGGCGGCAGCTGATGTCGTAGCGGACGTGACTGTCGAGACATGGTTGATCCCTCCACCTACCTCTACCTCCCCGTTCCATACCAGAGTACACAAGATCACTTCTGCGCGAGCGATCCTGGCTGCCGACTCTGGCTTTGCGATCCACTCTCACACTGGGCCCATCGAGTCCGAGAGGCGTATGCCAGTACTCAAGGCCCCAACCGAAGATCAGTGGGGTCGATCTAAAAACAAGGAAAGCGGTATAGCGACTTCGCGAGCTGGTATCAGCGGTGTCTCTGATCTTCTGCATACTGGTAAAGGTAGGGTGCATGACGTCGATGGGAATAGCAACACCAATTTCGCGAGAACCGTAGTCCCAAGTATCGTCAGTCAAGTAAATGGTGAGAAATGGTTGGCTACCAGGGTATTTGCTATTCCGGCCGACAGCGTCAAGCAGGGTTGGTTGAAGGCATGGAAGTCGTGCCAGAAAGGTTGGGACAGTATCGACGAGATGAAGAAAGAGCTTGGCATCTAGGTTCAGTATATTGTCAGGAGATATCAGGTTTGGTAACGAGTCCACAATGTAGTCCAACTAGGCCCCTTATATCGGGCTTCGTTCCCAGCTGTGTGGTATGTCTATTGGTACTTCTATGATCCGCTCTACTCTTCTTCCTCTCGATCACCTCTTCGCTGATCTTCCGACATCTCTACGTCGGTAGATTCCTTGGGTGCTTCGGTATGCCAAGTCGCTTTCAATTCGCCTGCTTTACCGGGGATAGCCGCTGTCCCAAGAGCAAGTACCTGATCGTGAGAATGGCCTAATAATCACGTCGATCGACATACCTTTTCTGCCATTTCTCTGTTTGGGAAAGTAAAGACAACACCATTATCATTCAGCGACATGTTTCCTCCGTTCTCTTCATACCATTCTTTGATGGGTTGTTGAGCTTCAGTCTGCTGGAGTGCTTCACCGCTGATGAGGATTGATCGAGATCGATTATCCAGACGCATCGGTCGTGCAGCAGCATAGCTTCCTCTTGCGCCCCTTCCTCGTGCTCTACCTCTTGGAGCGCCCCGGCCGTAAGGGGAATAACGTGACGACTGGATACCTAGCGTACTTGCCTGGATCATGAGCTAAATTTCCGCCTTGGAAGACATGTTACTGACCTTGTCCTTGAGCGCAGATAGCTGAGCGTTGAGTTTCATCAATTCCTCCTGATCCTTTCCAGCAGTAGTCTCCATCCCGAGTCTCTCCAATTCTGAATCTAATCGCTCTTTGTCGCCGCCTTCTAATTTCGTCTCGGGGCGAGGTTTATCGATCTCTTCCATTTCCTTATTCAGTTCTCGTAACCTAGCAAGCACCTTCATCTTCTCCTCTTTACTTGCTCCCTCTGTACGCTTGAAGAGGACTTTCTGCTCCGCCACCAGGGTTTCCTTCTTTGATGCTCGTTCCCTCTGTTCAAGTTCCATTAACGTCTTTTGCAGCAAATCCTGAGGACCCGAGTAGACGGCCTTGACGCTGCCCTGTACGCCTTCTCCTGCCTCTATCTTTTTCATATTCTCCATGAGACCTCTACTTGCGTCCAGCGCTTGTTGTCCAGCGTCTCCCTGTCCGGGTCGAGGACGGTGCCAGAGGACCTTGACATGACGAGACCCGAAGACGGCAGCATCCGACTTCCAAGCTTGATATGCTTCCCGATTGGTCCCAAATGACAACAAGGCTCGTTTCGATTTTCCCTCGAGAGCGATATTGGTAACTTCACCAAACTGCGAAAAGTATTCGCGTATCTCAGGTACGGACAGATGTTGGTGCGGTATATCGGTAATGACCAATGTGGTGGACGTGCGATCTTGAGGTGGTCGATTTGATCCCCAGAATTCGGATTTCGGGTCGGAGTTCGGTGGCATGGGCTGGGCGAATGGGAAAGGCATGAATGGCATACCAGGCATTCCAGGGAATCCATTCTGAGGTGGACCGCCTCGTCCTGGGCCTCCACCGCGACCTCCTCGTCCACCTCTACCTCCACGTCCGGCACTCGGTGGTCCTCCAGGGGGCATAAACATGTTTTGAAACATCATTTCCGGTGTCGGGATGATGACATCGGCATCGTGCTCGTACTGACAGTTTGCACCTCGCATACAGTAACCCTTCTCTGCTCATCAGCTGCTGGATCATGATGTCGGCTGTCAAAACTTGCCATGATAATCGAAACAACGCTGTCGCCCACTTCCGCTAGCTTGACCTTGACTACGTCCCTTGTCCTGCCCCTCCATCTCGACATCACCATCCCTCTGCCCCGAAGGTCCAGCCTCAGCAACAGCAGTGTTCTGACGTGCGGCAGATACGGCGCTAGGTCCAGTTGGGGCATTGACAGGGATGTTTGGGTTGATTGCGGGTGGTTGGATTGGCGCCACTGGCGCAATAGGAGCAGAGGGGGCGGCGAGAAATGATCTCGTCTGAAGAGCTTGGAAGAGCTGATCAACAAATGGTCGAGCATCTGAAGTTGAGCAATGGTTCAGGGGGCCCTTGGAAATGACATACGATCCTCGAGGAAATCTGCTAATTCTCGAGAGATAAACTGCCAATTAGCAAGCAACACGACATGTAAGAATAGCGAGGCTTACAATCTTCCATTCCTCGTCACTCATCTCGGCATCATGCTTGAGTAGGGCCTCGACGTAATCTGCGAGAGCATTCGGGTCGGCATCACACCTTGACCGTCAGCTCTTTGCCCGGAAAGATGAAACATCAAAGGACCGGAACTTACATTGGCTCCAGGGTGGTGACGAGCCACGCCTTGAATTCTGGCAGTTCACACAGATCTTGAAACGGCATGCTGTCTTTCTGTTTTGCTAGCTATAGCCGGTATGGTATCCAAGTGGTGAATACGAGTGGCTGATGAAGAACGTAGAACCAAATCTATTACGCGGGATGACCACATGGTACGCACGTGGGAGCTCGGGTTAGTCGTAAGTTCGTGTGCCAGCCCCGTTGGTGATCATTGCAAGGGTGAGCACGAAACCAATTTGGTGTGGAGCCTGCCCTCGGCGAGATAGGAAGCACACGATTTCATGTGATTACAACATACAGATAGTGTCCATACAAATCAGGCCTCTTCGGCGAGAGCGACCTGATCAATAGTCTCTCCATCTACCAGAAAGCCATCCAGTACCTTCTTCCGCCCGCCCTCTAATCTCTCTTCTTTACTACCCCTCGTAGGCCTGTCTACAGCGCCAGGTCCACTCATCCACGGTTCATCCCAAATATCCCCCACTCTTGTTCTTTTCCCTGGATCTCGAACTAGGAGCTTGGAGATGACATTTCGGACCGCCATGCTACCCACGTCGCTCGGGAACGAGTATTGAGCTTTGGCTATTCGCATCATTTTTCGACGACGTTCTCCATCTTCTCCATCGAACGGCATTTCCCCGACTATCAGGGCGTAGAGTACAACCCCGACTGCCCAGGAATCAGTATCCCGCCCATCGTAAGATTTGGCCATGATGATTTCCGGAGCAGCAAATGATTCGGATCCGCACCGTGTGTTGAGCATGGGCGACGACGAAGAGATGAATCGGGAAAGACCAAAGTCCGTGAGCTTGAGCAGAGGGGTGGGTAACAGTTCCAGTGGTATCGACCCGGTTTCGGTAGGTGGTAAAGTAAATGGGTTGACTGTAAGGATGATGTCTGAAATCAGCAAGACACTTGAATGTCGACTCACTCTCTAGCTTGATGTCGCGATGGACAGCATGAACCTCGTGCAACCATCCGACGGCTTTACAGAGCTCTCCAAAAAGACGTCTGACGAAACCCTCACCGACCTCATCGCCCTTTCCAGGCAACATCATTCGATCCCGATTGGCGGTGTCTGAGACCAGCTCGAACAATTCTCCGCCCTCGAGCCTTTCCAGGACTAGGCAGTGGTGAATCTTGGTGGAAAAGGACGACAGATACGAAACGATACCGGGATGAGAAATGTGTCGGAGGACTTCGACCTCTCGGACGAAAGAGATTCGCGTCCTAGCATTGGCGGATACAGTCGATCGAGCAAGCAGCTTTACTGCCGCGAGAGGGGTCGCTTGACCGTCAAGTGGAGATGCTGACCATACGGAAGAGAATGCACCATCGCCAATCCTCTTTTCCAACTTCCAAGTCCGCTCGTCTGATATTCTAGATCCAGTGATCAAATCGTCTGGTTCGATTACGGGCCGCAGGATATCACCTGGAGCAAGCATAACTTCCTCGGCAGTCCGCTTTGATTCTCGCGATAATTGTTGCGATTCTCGACGGGCGATCTGGGGCGCAGCGGGGAATCGAGGTAGGGTCGGGAGAGTCGACAACTCTTCGGCAGGGATCTTTTCGTCCGTCACGCTCACTTCTGAAGCTTGTAGTGAAACGATACGACGAGGCGACGAGAAAGGATCAAGGTGGAAAGATGAAGGTGCGCCTGTCCCTCGAGCTGCTTCGGTATACGGCGATTTCGTCGGTGTACTAGCGGACCGGTCGGCTCTTTTGGACCACGAGGAAGGTAAACCTCTCCCGATACTGTTGTCCCTAGCGAGTGGTTTTGGGGGTGTTGGCAGACCTACAGCCGAGCCAAAGAACAAGTCGTTCTTTGAGCTCGCGCTCAGAGCCGGACTGACTGCCCCTTCTGCGAGTGGTGTCGATGATCTGATATCGTGCTCTTTGATCGCCAATAATCCATCGGGTAGATTCGGTGGCTGAAGCAAGATAGGAGACGGTAATGGAGATGGACCTTTTCGGTCCCATGATTTATCGAATCCAAACAAGGTAGGCGAAGATGCAGACGGCGGTGTGAGCGAGTCTAGCGAGAGCCTGTTGCCCTCGATCCGACGAGGTAGCGAAGACTTGGAAGAAGAGGCAGCTTGTGATAGGTCGATACGCATAGCAGGTGGGGCCATACTTTGTCGTATCGAGTCCGACGGCCCACTCGGCATGGGTACCGTCGACTCCAGATCAGCACCTGTCGAGCTGCTGATTAGCGCTGTTCACCTTTGATCGCACTCAGGACTGACTCGAGATCACCACCGCCAACGTAGGCCTTTATAAAGTCCCAATCTTTGGTCGTCCGAGAGCCATCGACCAGATGAGTCAAAGACTCCAGCGTCAGTGTCCCGTTCGTCTGCAGCTCCAAAGCTCTGAGCGCTTCAACCGAAAAAGTTCGTGGAAGTGGAACCGTTGATGGATCAAAGTTGCGGCACACTAGGAACGCCTCTGTTCATCAGCTCGCCCAGCGGAACGCAGTTGATGACTCACCACCACTCCCCTGCCTACTGCTTCTTGGCTTTCTGACCCAGACCCCACCCCTTCTGCCCCGTGTGTCATACCCCTGCTTCCCTGTACGAGACCTCTCAAGCTCATCTTCTACACTATCTCCCTCGTCCGAATTGTCATCAAACTCCTGAAAGCCAATGTCCTCCTCATCTATACCGAGCGGGCCAGGGAAAAATAGCCGTAATTGGGAACGCAACATGCCTGCGTGCGGGTCGAGAGGTGATAGGAATATCTTGAAAATGAGCGTGGCTTGCGGTGCCATAAGAGTGAGAGCTAATGTGAGAGCCTAAGTTCAGCTTGACGTAGAAGTTCAGGCTTACAGCTAGCAGTAATTGTGAATGAAGGTATGCGTCCAAGTCGTGAACTCCCGTGACTGCTGGTCAGTTTATACACGGCGTGTCGCACCAACACTTGCCGTCTGGAGCACCGTCACAGACTACCAAGTCTGCCTTCTTTCCACCCAAAGCACCAAGCACGAGGGGTATCGTTGCAGGCAACGTGATGTCGGTTTGGAGGATAGTGATTCCGGGTAACGGCGCCTACTGTCAATAGAGATAGGACCCAGTCGATGTGACGGCATACCATGGGCTGAAGATCCAACGAGACGACCTTGCCCGTCCCTTTACCTGGTCTGTTACGGTGTAAGCTCGAGCATACCCCACTTGGGATCTACTCACCTGAGTTTCTGGCTCAAAACCTGACTCCAGCTTCCGGGCGCAGCACATAGGTCCACCGCAGTCTCGACCCCATTGAATAAGTCAAATTCTTCGTCGAGGTGCAAGAGCTTGAATGCTGATCTTGCTCTATAATTTGATGATTTGGTTTTGCGATAGTAGACATCGCGCTTGTCTATTGATGATTTTGACGAAACCATTATCGTTGTTTCACGCCGTTTGTGGTCTCTTGATACGATCAACGCAGTCGGATTGGATACCAGAGTCGGACAGATATGGACAAAGGATGTAGGGACTATAAACAGAGACAGTGACGACAAGGTGGAAGGAGATGAGACAGAGTTGACAGTGTCGACCAAGCATCGGGAGGAACAAGACGCGTCTAGCTTGCTCATGATAATAAGCTTAATTGGCTAGTCTACCAATGTTGAAAACAGGTTGCATGTGCTTGGACACTGGTATATATGTATATATGGCCAGCACTCTGCTGCGCCATGTAGCTCATGTGAATCCCAGTCGGCTCAGAATACACACGCCCCACCCAAAGGATGTCGAAGCCGCAACCGTCAGGGTATAGTGTAGCTTCTGGTCAGTGCACCGCCGTTCCCTCCACCCAGTACGGACTACAGCGGCGTAATACTCCGGACGCTGTAGCTTTGTAGCTTGACGACGATATAACTGACGATATATCTTGTCTCTCGTGACGCACAGCACCGGAGACAGCTCCACTTCGTTGTGAACGCCAAGCACAGACGCCCATGACCGTATCCAAAATTGCATCCCATGTCGTGAAACTGCTATCTCGTCTTTTTCTCCGTAATCTTCTCTCGAACTGCTGGGGGCTGGTATGCGGCATCCTCCCTGAATGCTACAATCACATATCCTACCAGTACCATGTTGGCGGTGATGATCGCGCAGATGGCTGATATCGTGGTCGAGCCTGATGTCAGTGAGCCCATCTCTTTTCATCATTTTACTTGGCACGATGCCATCATCGGGACTAGAGGGTTGTACTTGCCTTTTGTGAAATATCGGAGGGTCATGAAGTATGTTCCTATTGGAACGACCGCCATCAATACTGCGAAAAGGACTAGCTTGAACAAGACGGCACTGGCTCATCAGCAGTGGTGCTGGTGGACATTGGGCTTTCGATCTTCTCCGCAATTTCAAGAGTACTTGCATACCCTCTGCCTGTTCAAGCACACATAGGAGCACTTACGGAGGAGCCTGATCCTGAGCCATCTTGCCTGAAGACACTGGTCTCGACATTTTAGTTTGGGATGATGTTGGCCGACTCGCGATTCCGATGACCCAGGCTCTGATGCTTCGATAGGGTGTGTGATTCGACTGATCCTTCGGTATGTTACAGACTTGGAGGAAGAAGCAAAGCAACACCGTCGATAGAGCACCTAATGTGGTGAACACGTCCGTTCCTGAATCCGGGTCTCCAACTCGTTGATAACCATTCCATCTCTCGACACCTACCATCCACCATCCCGGCAAGCATGGCTCGTCAAGAGGACATGACGAGGCGTATAGCCTTGTCTGATTCGATTGCAGATGGGCGAGGTCGCTTTCTAGTTGGTGGACAAGCGACTCAAGCTGCGTCGGGCGAGATCAAGGTGTACGAATGGAGGAAGGAGGTGGGTTTCTGTCGTCGGATGCGGCTGATCTCTAGGTCGGTCAGATGGGCATGATTGGACTACAGACTGATGTTGGGCAAATCAGAGTAAGTGGCTGTATCAACTACCAAGGCAGAGCTAAAATCAAGGCAATGGCATGGTCCCCTATGCCGACACACCGAAATCTAGTCGCTACTGGTCTATCCTCTGGTCGAACGGTCCTTTTCAATATCTCGCCTGCTACACTCTCGCTACCTGCCAATAGTACTACACCCTCTTCCTCTCAATTTACTGTCGCTCAACTGTCTGTCAAGCATATCCGAGCAGTCACGACAGTAGCCTTCTCGCCGGTCGACCCAAATTATCTGGCGACCGGCTACGACAGGCATCGTTCAGATTACTCGCTACTCATTTGGGACGTTGCCGATGCGGTCTCTCGTCTGCAGCCTGAGAATAGGGATAGCTGGCGTAGACCGTTGGGTAGACTCGATATCAATAACCCACAAGCGAAAGATCCGAGGTGGTTACCTACAGAACCGAGACCTATTCAACAATATTGTCCAAACGAAACCATCAACTCGCTATGTTTCCTTCATTCCGACATTCACTCTCTGCTGGTCGGTGCAAACGGTAAATCTGTCCGACTGTATGATTTACGAGCACCGACGCCTCCGCCTGCCGGTACTTCACCGAGAGATCAGTCCGTCGCTCCCGGAGTCTCGGCACAATGGGCTACAAGAGCCGTCAATGGCCTAGCAGCGGATCCGAACCGGGGGGAAAGGTTTGCGAGCTTTGAACTGAATCCAAGCGAGTGTGTCGTCAAAGTATACGATGTCAGGAAACCTGGAACCGAGACCTTGAGCTTCAAGGTGACGGGCAGCGTAGTAGCGCTGGAATGGCTTCAAGATGGAAGATTGGCCGCTGGTACCAAGGAACATGGCGTCGGGCTCTGGAGTTTGGTGGATGGGACTCACGAGAACAAGGGTAGCAAAGACCAGTTTACGGCTGTCGGAGGAATGCGGATGCGTGAGTGTTTGTGACACTGGAAAAATCTGACTCTCCAGTGTCGACGCCAAAGAAGGATCTCCACTCGTTCGCTTTCCCCTCTACGTCGAGTGGTCAGAAGGATATCCTTGTTGCAAAGAAAGATGGCTCCTTGTCTATTGGCCCTATTGGCGAATGCCCGACTGTACGTCTCTCGATCGTAATGACACTGATCCCCAGCTCGCGTCAGCTTCGCGCGGCGACATGGCCATTTCTACGTCCACCAAAATACATACCGTCTCTCCTGACGAGGCTCCATCTCGATCACGAGCTTCTTCCACAAGCAGTCGGAGCGATACTCATAAAGATGACGACGATGATAAAGCTTCCATCTCGTTCGAGGACTATAAACGTCAAAACCGATTCCAAATGGCACCAGAGGGTGTCAATCGTATATTGGCAGAGGCAGGAGCAAGTCGTGGTGGTCGACAGAAGTCGGGACTGAGTAGTGGATATCAGACTCCTCGAAGTACGGAAAAAGGCGCTCGATTTGGCGAAATGAGAGAGTATGTGGACGAAAAGGAGGAGATCATGGGTGGTTTCGATGGCTTAGGACGGATTCTGAGAGGGGATATGGGGTATGCGATGAGATGCAAGGCTGATGAGGGATATGGCCTTGGGGATGTACGTCACATCTATTGCCCGGAAGATCTAAGCTGATCTTAGCTTCATCTGAATGCGGCTATATCTACTCGCTTCACGGGACGAGATAGACTTGCTGGTGTTTGGGAGCTACTTGACCGTGAGTACGACCGACGTCCAGTCAATTGCCAAGTTGATGGGCAGATCTGATAACGGTCATGCCGCCAGCGACATCGACATATCGCGAATACGATCTCAGTCACTACGGTCTGTATCCTCTTTGGCTATCAATGAACCTTACCGTAAACACCGAGGAAGACTCTCACAACACTCCATCCCGCCCACCGACTTCTTCTTCAAACTATCTCACTCCTCCCGTTGGTCCCGAATTACCCGCCTCGACGGGCTCGACGGGCTCTCGCCGTGAAACTGTCAAACAGGGCTCATCAGCATGGAGTAATGTTGCTCGGTCTTCAAACACCCCCTCTCCAGGCCAGAAAGGACATTCGTCCCAAAATCTCCCTGATGCAGAACAGGAGGATAGATTCAAGGAAGCCGTACTTGCTATCAATGAGAAGAGGAGTACTAATGGCCAATTGGGTAGTATTGGGAGTGGTAAACTTCCTCCAACAGACAAGGAAGCCCAGAGGAGGATGATGGTCGTCATTTGTGGTGAAGGAAGGGACAAGGCTGCGATATCAGAAGTCAACCGGTATGCTTCAGGTTGTTGAGTGGGGTGACTCAGCTGAACATATAGACTTATTGAAGATGGTCAACGTACAAAAGCGGCTTGCTGGGCGTACTTTTCCGGCGAAGAGGAACCCGCAATCAGTATCCTCATGAACAGCGACAGTACGTCTGTTGAGAGTCTGCAAGAAGTGGTGCTGATGACCGAGACGAGAAACACCGCCTGATGGCGTCGACAATAGCGGGTTTCCTGACCCAGTCTCGAGCACTTCGCGGCAGTGAATTTTGGAACTCTCATTGGCCTTCGTTGATTAATAAAGTCGATGACCCATATATTCGGGCGATACTGCTAAAGATTGGAGGTGATAATTGGGAGAGTGTGCTAGAGGAGGAAGCGATTCCACTACTAGATCGAGTGGCTATTGCCATGTTTCACCTCAGCGACAAGGCTGTGGGTTGTAATCCCAAAGTGAATATTGCTGACATGCAGTTGACAAATTTCCTTAAAGATCGTTATCAACGTTGTCTGCGGCATGCCTCGCTTCATGGTCTCCTCTTGACGGGGCTTACTTCCCTTGCTATACCACTACTGCAAGCTTTCCTCGATCGCACATCCGATATTCAGACAGTATCGCTCTTGTCGGCATTCATCCCTTCCTCGCAACTGAATACCAAGGAGAAGAGACAGGTCGAACGCTGGGTCGAAGGATATCGCGACTTACTGGATAGTTGGGGGATGTTTACAGCCAGGAGTAATTTCGATGTCTGTCGCTGGGAACGATTGAGGAAGATGGGCGAAGAAATGGAAGATGAACGAATCCTTTGTCCTGCGTATGTCTTTTTGCAATGCCAGGAACTGATTTCTAGATGTAATAATCAAGTTGGAAAAGTCGAGGAAGGGCATATCAATCGGAATGCCGTCTTGCGATCGACTACCACTTGGCCTAACGAGAGGGTAAGTCGGCGAGTAGGCTGGGTCCACTAATCCAGCAGACGACGACGTGTTCACTGTGTACTTCTGTGCTACCGCGTTGTATCATTTGTAAGCTTTCCACCTCTTTGAAGACTTATGTGTAGGTCTTCTACATGTTCAGCCTCGCTTTGCCGATCCATGGGAAGAGGAACCTTCTCTAGCTGGTAAGCAATCACCACTTTCTCGTATGTAGCTGATATCAGATACTCTCGACGCAGCATACGTATGCTGTTTGTCCTGTCGCCATGGTGGGCACGCCAACCATATCTTGCCCTGGTTCAATGGCGGACTAGACGGTGAACCGGGACATGATCAATGTGCAGTCGCCGGCTGTCTATGCGAATGTGCCAATATCTAGGCTCCTTCTATTCCTTCAGTTGTATTTCAGTCGAGTCTATGCATAGCACTTTAGACTTCGAAAGCGGCGTTGATGCAGTCTAACGATACAACTATATATGCAGTCTATGATATCTCGTACATCACATTGATCACGCACCCATGGCCTCTTTGTCCCATCCAATCTTTTCTCTATCTTGCTGTTCGATCTCTACAAACTTCTCCATGGCTTCCAGCCATTTCTCGGGCTTGTGGACCGCGCTCGATGCGGTCTTTCTCTGACGACCAAGGTAGCGCGTATGTGCCATCATTGGCATTCGCCTCAACACTCTGCCTGATAGCTTGTATTCCTATACATTAGCGAATACCAGGAAGGCAGGACGTACATGACATCTGTAAGCCAATCTGGCTAATCCGACCGCTAGATCATTCGAGCGTTCTTCCTTGTTCTTTTTGGTGACTTCATGGACGTGGTTGCCGTTGGGCTGAGTCTTTTTGAGGTGTTGTTTGTAGGCGTTGTTGGCGTTTATCCATTTCGGAATCTCCAGATCTCTCATTGCTTCTTTGTCCATTAATTCCAGGAAACATGTCCTGAGCATCCAGTAAATTGCTTCGGGCGGGGGTAGAGGAACGAATTCTTTGATATCTGCTCGATCTATGAACGCGTTGTCTGCGGGTCAGTTATCTACCAGAGGGGCAGAGAGGAGACCTACCGATGGCGTGAGACAGATTGGACGTCGTCAAGACCAGGACATTCTCTTTCGTTTTCAGTTTATCCAATTGTGTCAGGACGGCGTTGACCACCTGCTCATCAGCTTGGGTACGAAGGTACGTCTAGCTGACTGACCCTGAGTGCATCCCCTGGCTCCGAGCCGCCTGATGTTCGACTCCCTGTTAGACTCTCTACTTCGTCTAGAATGTCAGTCGAGTCATGAGAGAGCAGGAGAGCAGGAAAGCGTACCGATCATGACAATGACAAATGTACCGTCCGTATTCGTCATATCCGTGACGTGCGAAAACAGTTTCTGGACAAGTTTCCCCGACTCTGAGAACCATTTCGAAAACAGCGAGTGAGAGTTGATCTCGACAAGCTTTGTGCTGTGATAGCTGAGCATCAGCAACTGTTTGTCAAAGTGTGGGATGCTGATTCGAGAAAGTGGACCCACTCGTTCTGAAGCCTTATGGCAATCTTTTGCGCCAAGGCCCTACACAGCGAGGTCTTGCCCGTCCCCGGCGGCCCATGAAGCAGGACCAGACTAGGATCAGCTCTAATACCTTCTCGCCGAGTGATAAACATACCGACTCCAATTGACAACACCTGAGCTGATGGCTTTGTCGGAGAAGTAGATCGACGAGTAGATGTACTGCAACAGACGCTCTTTGAGATTATCGGGGTAGACCAGACTGGGGCTTAGCTTCGCACTAACCATGGGAATGAAAAACTTACTTGCCCCAGAGTTCATCCTGATCCTCTGAGGGCAATGACTTGGTGAGAGCCGCCGAAGGCGTCTTGTCCTTTCCTTCCTCATCTTCTGATCCCATTCAGCTCAGACTCGCGATCGACACAACGGGCTCACCACTCAGTTCACCATCTATAGCCCCATCCTCCTCGTCAGACATCCTATAAACGTGTATTTCCAAATGGGCGTCTTCTAGTCTTGTCGAGCTTGTGTCATTCGCTGATTCGTCAGCTGCGAACCATACAAGCTTTACGCACAGATCTCGGTAACTACCACTCGCTCAAGAAGCTTTGCCAGGATGGTGACTTCATCCCATCCATCCACCTCTTCTCCCGAGATCACCCATCCGTAGTCGGACAAATATCCTCGCAGATTCTGCTCTACCGTAAAAGGCAAACAATGCGCCTCGGGCCTGAGACGTGCTTCGACTTTTGGGTTAGCTGAGTTGAAATATTCAGATAATAAGATGCTAGGTTAGGAACTCACTATGAACTATTGGTCGATCATCGTCCTCTTCCTCATCCTCACTTTCCTCCTCTGACTCATGTCCCGTCCTCGTGCCCTCTACCTCCATGCTTTCCTCGGCGTCGATCACAGCACGTGAGACAGAAGATGGCGACGATAAAGACGAGCTCGGACCAGCTTCTGGCGAGCTGAGTAGTGACATGGCCTCAGACGAAGGCGAGATACCGTTCTCTTTACTAGGCAGGGGCGATTTGTACGGACTTGCAGGATTTGTGGTAGGAGGTCCGTGTTGTCGACTGCCGTATGTGAATGATCTCTTTGTCTTGAGTATCGACCTAGGCGGAGCAGGAGCTGCTAGAATCGGCATGATAGCAATTGACGAGGCGAGGAAAGGAAAGTAAATGACGCTGTCGAATTGATTTTGCTTTTACAGAAGAGACGCGCCGGATTGATCCCGTCAACTCATGCTCTATGGGTGCAGTCATGAGTGCATGAGAACCGGGAACAGTGAAGTAGACTACAGTCTAGTAGGAATTAAGGAGCTGAGAGAATGTATACACGTCACATAAATCGAAATATCTGATATCCAAACACGCAGAACTAACAATTACAACCATAGTTCTGAGAACTCTCGGAATCGATTCTGATAGGATCGGGGTAGTCGGCGTATCTAGTCGTCAGCTCGGCAGAATGACACTCTAAGTACTTACAGCTCGGTCTCGGCCTCTTGCGCTAGGGCGTTCTTGGCGATAGTCTGGAAAGCTTGCTCGACGTTGATGGCTTCCTTTGCGGAAGTCTCGAAGTATGGAATGTTGCCCTTGGATTGGCACCACGTCATTGCACGCTTTTGCGATACCTGGCAGTCAGTCGATGCTTAGATGACGAAATGGGACTGACCATCCGCTTTGATTCCTCCATATCGATCTTGTTTCCTAGCACGACAAATGGAAAGTTCTCGGGATCATGCGGCGATGCCTGCCATCAGCCTTGTTATGATATCGACTAGCTGGACATACCTGAACGAGGAACTCGTCTCTCCATCCATCAAGTGCTTCGAAACTCTTGGAGCTGTTTACATCATAGACCAACACACAACAATCTGCTCCTCTGTAGAATGCAACACCAAGGGATTGGAATCGTTCCTGTCCGGCAGTATCCCAAAGCTGCATAGTGACGACTCGATCATCAACGACGAGTTCACGAGTCAGGAAATCGGCACCTGCGTGTCAGTCAGACCCGATTGAGCTGCATGCACGTACCGATGGTGGCTTTGTACTGGTTTGAGAATCGCTTGTTGACATATTGATTCATGAGAGATGTCTTTCCGACACTGTCTGTTAGTGGGGTCATGTTGCGTGTTGAGGCAGATCTTTGGGTCGGGAGGTGGTCCAAGATTGGCTCCAGATCTTGGGTATCCTCCCTGCCACCAAGGATCTGGCTGCAATTCCCATCGACACATGAAACAGCTGCAAGCACTTACCCAGAGTCACCAAGGATGATAACCTAAAAGGAGGCGTGAGCGATATACGACGACCGAGCAGTGTTGAACATACCTTCAGCAGAACCTTCTTCCTGGATGCCATGTTGGGATATGACTTATGGTCGCTATGTGTATTGCCGGGATGATGGGCTGGAGAGTGTCTTTCTTGTGGATAGAGTTGATTATAGGTGGCCAAGTGTAAATGGACGATAGCAAGAGTGACGTCCGGGCATGACCGTGTAGATACATACCGCTTTGGGACAAAGGTAAAACACGGGGAGTTCTTAAGCCGGTTATGTAGGACACGCAGCATACAACAATGGATACAGCTAATACAACTACTGGGTACAACGATCAATCCTCTTCCATGTCATTTTCAGAGCGTCGTCTATCATGCCCCTCTATATCCTCTGAATTTGCTCTCACTTCCCCCTCGGCATCTTCGCCAACATTAGCGAGACTCAATAATCCAAGTCCACCCAATTGAGGTGCTTGTCCCTGTTGCGCGGCCAATGCAGCGGCCGGTCCAGTCGGTATAAAGTTTCCCCCAAGAGACTTGTTGGTGTTGGAGCCAAGGGATGTACCGAGTACACCCGAGGTTGATCCTATACTCAGTGCAGGCGAAGCCTGACGCGATCGAGAGCTTAGAGGGCGGTACGGTCTTCGATTGGTATTGGATGCTGCAAAGGGCGACGTTGGTATCGATGAGAGGGGCCGGGAAGGAGACATGGGAGTGAAGGAGGGTGAGGTGCCTCGCGGTCTTTTGTAGGGATCAAAGCGGTCGTCCGGTTGTGCTGGACATCAGTCCTGGCCCATATTGACAAACGCTAGGGAGAAAGCTAGGACCGTCCCTACATCTGTAAAGATGAATATCAAGGACTGACCTTTTCTCTTGCCCGGGCGCATCGAGGCGGACCCTCCTAGAGATTCTCTATACTGCATGAGACCAGGACTAGAGGCCGAGTTGGCACCGGGCGATGTGCCGAGCTGATGTCAGCTTTGCAGGCAGAATGACTTACTTCCAATCGCTCAAGCGTGGGACTGCCCAAAGGTGTTCCTCCTCCCATCCCCAGACTACCAAAGGCTCCAGGCAGTGCTAGTCCAGTTCCAGGGCTCGACATGATTTGATTCGAGAAACTCATCCTAGCAGGCCTTGCACCCCAAGCGCTATTCTGCGGTGGTGGAGTCGGTACACCGGCACTCGTGCTTCCACTTCCACTTCCATTCCTACTGCCTGTTATAGCGAGCGGCCCGGATCCGGGAGTCATTTTGCCCGACTCGGACCCGTTCCCAGAGAATCCGATCGCGCTAGAGGTAGACGACATTGGCCGATCCAGATCCATTCCGGCTGCGAAAGCAGCATTGACCGGTTCACCCAAATCTTCATCTTGATCCGATTCGCTATCACTATCCATCCTCATATTCGTCCAGGAAGTCCGGTCACGGTACGAAGGTCGCCTAGCCGGCAGATCATTGTCGTCGTCTTCGTTGTCTGCCATCTCGGGGAACCTGCCCCGCGTAGATTTAGAAACGCGAGGTGTAAAAGGTAATCGAGATGCATGAGAATGCATGAATCGTTGCATCCGGGCTTCCGACTGCATCTCGTGTTCTTGCGGTGCAGTTTCTGATATGAGCGTAGCGAGTAAGGTGGCTGGCAGTGGTTTTCGACTGATCAGACCGCCCGGGATGGCTGTTTCGAGTGCAGCAGCGGGTCGAGGGGGGACGGGTGTGTCATTTTCAATAAGCTTGCCTTTGCCTTTGCGCCTACTTGCAGAGGTGTCGAGGTGACTGGGCAGAAATCGAAGTGGCGAGCGTAAATCTTCGGGATCAGTGAGCATATTCTCGTTGTCCCCATTCTCCTGATCCATGTCGCTAGGGATCGAGGGAGGCGAATTGGTCGTTAGAGACTGCATTGATGGGGGTCCAGCCGGTCTGCCGGTCGGCGAGGCACTAAACATGGACGAATCCCGACTGCCCCATCTCGATGCAGATCCGAAAGGGTTGTACGATTTCGTGTTTGTTGGTGAAGTATTCGGACTCTTTGAGCCCCCTTGGACACTGGCCATGGCCGTTTCTAATTCATCTTCCGTATCTTCCCGACTCTCGGTCATGCCATCATCTAGATCATAGGTAGGTCGAGCACTCAATGATAGCATACTGGGCCGTCTCATGCGTCGAGCAGTAGATGACGCTTGAGGTGGTGAACGTTCATTATTCAACAATATGGAACCGAGTTGGGTTCCGGGTCCCGAAGAGGTCGAGGAAGTGGGTGATACAGCAAGGTGAAACGCATTTGTAGTAGCTGCGAATTTCACCGGAGTGACCGCTGTAGCTGGATGCAGGGGGTTTTGGGAGAATGAAGATAGCGGCGAGATCGGTCGGGGCTGGGACTTGGGTCGGACATTGCTAGGGGCATGACCGTCGGGGTAATCTGGGTATACATTGTGATCAGATTCCATGATGAGAGGACAAAGTGTAGTCGGAGTAGGACATTGGGTCTCGGCCCATCGTTTTTGGTGGATACTGTTTTGCGCTTGATGGGAGGGCGGAAAGGGCTTGTATAGCGAAGGGTATAGCGAAGGGTATAACGCTGGTGGAGTTTGGCAAAGGATAAAGTAGTGCACGCAGCTGAAAGAAGTAGATTCATCATATAGCCGAACACACCATCTCCATCACTCTCACTTTGTACCTGCATACATACCTTGTACACCATAGCTCTTGACTACGCATCCATGGCTCGATAATCACTCAACATCTCGCATAGCATGGCATTTCAACCACCCACACGCCCCCACTCGGCCAACCCGCATATCATTCTCAATTCGTCAATCTTCCCTCGACCCTCTTCAGCGGCTTCAACAAACATACCCTCACCCACCAGACTGCATTCCAAGAATCGTCGCTCGCATGAATGGGAAGATGCATGGGACTCGGGATCGGATCAAGAGGACGACGTGACTGCCCCAATTCCCATCAACAAGAATGGGCATCGAAAACAGGAATCGACAGGAAGTGTGGTAGCCGCCAGCTGGGCTTCTGGTTCATATCAACACGTCTCGCATCGGCCTGCTCTGACCAGCTCCAAGACGTACACTGAGGGGGCTATGCCACCTCCACCCGGGACGGGTTCACCTCACGCGACGGGACAAGGAGAATCGATGGAATCGAGATTACCGCCTGGTGGAGCATGGGAGCTTGTGGATCCGGTGGTAGAGGACGAAGCACCGCCTGTTAGATCGGGCAAAGAGGCTATAAGGGAAGATGTGGAAGCTATCCTGAGGGGTATGTGGAGAGTAGGTTCAAGAGCTGATGGGCAGATCCTCTGCAACTACTATCGTCTCTGCATATCTCGTCCGCACCATCAACACCAACGGCCACAAACCCGTCTTCGGTCTTTCCATTCCTTGGCGCCCAGGTACCATCGTCGTCAAGCTCTTCCAGTTTGTCGGTCCCTCTCGAGGCTGGATCTACAACACCAAAGTCTATGGGCAGGAAAGAGGGGATCAACAGGCAGCGCAGTGTACGGACAGAGAGGAGGAGGGAAAAGTTTGCCAAAGTGCTCAGGGGAAGGGAAGAAGATGGGGTAGATCTCGGTGAGTCCTGCCTGTGTGTCCAACTGACGGTATAGGCGAACTGAGACGACTTGCATGGAGTGGAGTACCGGAAGAGGTCAGGCCAATTGTCTGGCAACTCTTGCTTGTAAGTCTATCCAGGCTGGCCTCGACTGATGGCCAGAACTACCTGCCCCTTCCTGTTCAGCCGCGGCTCACCACACTACATCGAAAACGGAAAGAGTACTCGCAATTGGTGGATCAGTATTTCGGCAGAGGTCTGGCATCCCTGGACCAGCAGGTGAGTTTCCCGAGGTCAACAGGCCTGACGGTAGATGTGGCATCAGATCGAGATCGATGTACCGCGTACAAGACCCGGTGTCCCACTATGGTCGACCATGACGGCTCAGCGATCTCTGGAGCGCATACTGTATGTCTGGGCCACGCGTCATCCCGCCTCGGGATACGTGCAGGGGATCAATGATCTCGTCACCCCGTTCTTTCAGGTGTTTTTGAGCGCTTATATCGGTATGTCGCAAGGAGTGGACTATGCTGAGACTAGATACGGATCCGGAATCGTTTGATGTCGGCGATCTCGACCCCGCTGTATTAGCCGCAATCGAGGCAGACTCCTTTTGGTGCTTGTCGAAATTACTGGATGGGATACAGGATAATTACATCAATCAACAACCGGGTATCCAAAGGCTAGTCAAGCGAATGTCGGAGCTCGTCAAACGGATTGATGGTAGGTCCCAGGGTTTACAGAGACTGATGGGTAGCACCTCTTGCCGCGCATTTCGAAGATCAAGGTGTTGAATTTATGCAGTTTGCATTCAGGTGGATGAACTGTTTGTTGATGCGAGAGATCAGTATGAAGTGTACGGTCCGGATGTGGGACACGTATCTGGTGAGTCGTGATGATGACCCTCACGGTCAAAGAGTCGTGGGGACCGCGGCTGATGTCTAGGCGGAAGGTACAGACGCATTCTCCCAATTCCACCTATATGTCTGCTCGGCTCTCTTGGTCAAGTTTTCGGAACGTTTACGAGACATGGACTTTCAGGTAAGCCATCACGCCGACTGAGCTGATGTTGAGGAAATGATAATGTTTCTTCAATGTCTCCCAACACAGACGTGGACGGATCACGATATCGAGCTCTTGCTCTCGGAATCATATGTCCTCAAGACGGTATGGCAGGGAGCAGAAAATCATTTCGCCAATCAGAAACCGAATGGCGGAGGGTTCGGTATGCTCGGCAGATAAGCCTTGTGGCAAGTTGTACAGTACAAACGAATCGAACATGAATACCCTTCAGCTTGGGCAAGAATTTTCTTTATGGATTCTACCGCCAAAGACCTATAAGCACTTGGTACTATGGATTTCATGGGTCTGAGTGGTCATCGGCCCATGCTGAACCCGCGACCCCGACAATGCTGGTTCCTGTTTAGGCAGATCGTTCGAGAGCTATCGTAAGCGACTGCCGCGACGGGTTCTTGGGATCTCTGAGTAGGCTTGAGAAGCTATATTCGGATGACAAGACATACATTCATGACAATGCATCTCGTGCAATCCTGGCATCGGTAAGCTGAGCTCATACTCCAGCTCAACGGAATGCCAACTCCGGGTCATGACAATAGCCTGGGTGTATATACGATAGACCAACGTCCCTCCCAGCCACATGGCACTTTTTACTGTATTTGAACCAAACAGATGTTGCAGCTGCAGCTTCGTCCATTCTCTCAAGCCGTCGGTATGCGCAGGTAGCGCGGGTACTCTTCTGTCCCTCACGACGTCACCACGACGTGACCGCAACCAAAGAAGACGAGATAAACGTCGGCGCAATTGGCGTTTCACTCGGGGAAGCGTCCGATAGATTCTATTGACCCTTGTTGGTCTCAAATGGTCGTGGCGAGTCCGGGAAACTCCTTCCGGGCTTGATCTGTGGGTTCATACGTGCCATCCGGAATTGGATGCCGTACTATTTCACGGTGCTCGCTTCCATCGCTGTTTTCTTTCGGGGGCGGCTCGCCAGGTGGCGGTAGATTGAACACTCGCTGTATTTTTTCTCGGATGTACATCGAGGTATCGGTAGGTGGTATATAGGGTCATTTGTCGTCAGTAGTCACGGTGGCTATAATATATATGGGGTAACAGGGAGTGCTATCCCAGCGTACTGCGGTCCTTCAGCGTCTCAGGTATGGGTCTGGGTCTGTGTCAGAGACCCACCGTCTCTGTAATAATCTGTGGCCTTGCTGGGAGCATTAGCAAACAGATGGGTTCGTTCTCCATATGAGCCGACTACAATATCTTCAAGGCGGACCTACGGATCTAGCAGTACTTGAATATCTATGTACGGGTAGATTGTACATACCTGACTGCGGGCTCCTCGGATTTCCTGGGCGAGGGCCGAGACCCAATCATGACATTATATCTCTACCGTTACTATCTCACAATGCTACCAGATGTCAACATCGAGTCCAAGTGGGAGAGATGACTGACCTCTTCGCTTGCCCTTTTGCTCGCTTTTCACCTTGCCTGATCGGCTTGTCGGTTGGCAACGACCGCGTGTCGCGTACAAAACCTCCCCTTGCCATCAACCACCTTTCTCCCGCAATCCGCTACTGGGCATTCCGTCCTCGCGATACGATGATGAATTTGGTACTGACATGGTTATCATTATACTATCAGGCTACGACTTACTCGCTCTCAACACTCGGGCTAGCAAAACTTGCCCCTCTACTTCCTCACCTCCCCACCACACATCGGATTGGCGCACATTTTGATCTCGCCACCGGTAGGCAGTGGCTTTGGAGCGCCTTCCCGCTCTCCTAGCAGGACGTTCACCGAGCTCGAGACTGTGACGCGAGTGTGAGAGAAGAGTGCACAAATACACGCCATGAAGACCAACGAGGATGTTGACTCAACCCTTGCATCTGTTCAGCAGAAGGCTCAACGTCAAGACTGATGGCTCTGCACGCACATTCTGTAGCTCGATCTTCACAGGCACGCATTCAACTGGATTTGAAGATTGCCTATCGTTGTAGTTCGATTCCTTTCTTTATCGTACTATGATTCCCTTCTTTACCGAGCCCGCTCGGGACACTGGGCGAGAAACGATTCAGCAGAGTTGGGTCGGCATCTTGCAGCAGCCCAGGACGACGGCAATCATTGTCGACATCTTGGCAAACACCGCCTGTCGAGATGGTTGGGGGAGTCGTTGGTTTGATGGTGTCCGGCTGTCCCAAAGGCAAATCAAGGCATACGGGTACAGCGACCGCATGATGACTGAGCTGAGACGGGGCACCAAGTGAGCTTACTGGGTTATTGAACAAGGCTGACTTGTCTAGTGCTTCTACTACCACCACCATCTTTGCTGCGGTCCGGTGCAACTATACCGGGATCTCGGTGATGGAGCTAGCCCCGGCTCACGAGCTTTGGGGCCAAGCCGTCAAGTCCGTACGTTTGCTTTACGTATCTCTATCTAGGAATGGCTAGCTGATCAAGGTCAAGAACTCTTGCTCTTGCGAGTACTAGCAAGGGTGGTGCCGCCATGTGGTGGCGAGATACTTGCAAAAAGATCTGCCTAGATCACAGCGAGTTCCCGATCGTCAGGGTATCCGGTTCGGTCTTGGAGCCCCGAGCTCGATACGAACTGGTCATCCTGAATGACCTCTATACTAGAGCAGCCGACAGCAGGCTTCTTCCCGGGGACGCCATGGAGAACTCGTCAACTCAAGACGAGCGTCACTGGTCCGCCATTGTTGAAAGGCCGACGATTGATTCTCATTTACAGAGGGGAAGAGGGGGGAGGACATTGGAGTTACGTAATACGCTCAAGCCCCTGCGTACCCTGTCAGATAAGCCACCCCGCCTGTTTACTGCTTATCATTCTCAAGACAGTGCTAAGCAGTTGACAGGTTGCCGGATATTCAAAGCGGTGAATTGGGTCGAAGGACACGCTCAGCAGCCGTCAAGAATGGTATACTCGAGTGCCCCGACATCGAAATAGATCAGGTCACTGAGTTCGTGCATCAGGAGGTCGACGCTAAGACCTTCGCGGTCTCTACCGGACCATACGACTTCAGCGTGGTGGAGTAGGTACATCCAAGGAATCAGCTGCTAAATTCTTGCTCGGGGAGTCGAGCGCCTAATCCCAAGAATTGTCGACCATCTCGATGAGACCAAGAGCTTGGTCAGTGCCGCCCGAGACCTCGCTGGATTGGGGGTAGAAGACCGAGATGTACTAGAACCGAGCAAGTCACCTGAACTCGTCTGTAATGATGCTGCAACTAATTATCCAGTGCATGCCGAACCTCTTGATCTCCTCCAAATTCTCCAAGGCCTGATCAGCCTTGATCGCCCAACTGTCGAATTTTGCCAACATCCTCAGTACCGAGTACGAGTGTCAAAGGTGTATCGACACTGTTACCGATGACCTCGAATCCATCATCGCCACTCCCCATCCCTTTGAGGAATATCTATCGGAACGACCATCATCAGTCAAATGTCGACAAGACGGTTGTGATGGATGTACCGTGTCGACGAGGCAATGCTCGGCCGACTTTGCCCCGGCAGTATGGATATCCGGGCCAATGTCTTATGAAGAGGTCGAAGAGTACGACAATCGAGGAATTCTCTCCGGGTCGATTCAGTCTGGACTGTATTGGCGAGCGATGAATGGGGTGATATACGAAAGGGCCACTGATCAAGCGATAGCGGCGCGATTTACTACCGAGGGTTGGATATATGCTCCAGAGATGAATCAGCACGCTCAGCTGGTTCATCACTTGGGCTATACCGCCCAGCTTCTATCATTCGGTCCCCCAACACCGGTCAAGACGCTATCGGATCAACCACTGGCCAACGTCGACGATATTTCGCTGTCTCAAACACTGGGCGAGTTGGCTTGGTAGCGTGACCGGTCAGATTCGTACATGCATCCGCGTCTCTTGGCCACCTTCAAGGTTGGCTGACTTGACTTGTTCGAGACTCAAGTCCTTCAAGCTCCGGCTACCTCCCTAGCCAGCATCGGTATCAATCCTCCTCTCCTAAAACCTCGATACATCACTCCTGATAGGCAATCCACTCCAAACTGGCCCACCGATATCGCCGCGCCATCACGATACCAATGGACCGATCGGATCGCTCGCCCCCCTTCTCAGTTTACGCTGCTATCAGCGGCACATAAGCTATGCGTCGGGCTCAAGTGGGAAGAGGCTAATATCGAGGCGCAGCTCAAGGGAGAGAAGCTGAGGAGCTGAGACTTGGTCTCATTTCTGGTGGGGATGTTAGCCAAGAAACCACGAGATCCCAAGGATCTCGTGTGTCACGTAACCCTGGTCGACTATCACACGCCAAGGACGGCGCGCAACACTCTGAAGGCGGTATTGACGCAGGAAGAAATCCGTAGGCACACCGATCTCGATGTCGAGAGCATCGGCACTACTGTATACTGCCCAAGACATCTACCGATACGACCGTGTGTTTGGGTTTGGACTTGTCGACAATCACTATTTCGTGATTGTTGTCATGATCCCGGAGCGAAGGATCCATGTCATTGACGCTATGCCGACCAATGCAAAGTCGCTCGAGAAGGTGGAGAAGGTCAGTCCGTAGCAGTTGGCTCTGGGCCCTAGCTGACTTTGGTAGCTTTTGGCTGACTACCTGAATGGACAAATGACGGGTGCCATCGGTACCAAGGCCGCCAAGCGGCCTGTGGAGGTTTCACCAGAGGTATATTGAATCCTCACTTGCAGAAGCCCATTTGCTATTAGAGGAGGCCATGCATTCACGCCAATATCCCATATTGGTTGTATGGGTCATGTTCGACCCAGTCTGTCGAGCGTGTGCTAATACTGACCCACATCGCCAGTATTCGCTGACACGAATATGCGCAAGCAGGGTTGTGCAGCGATTACGAAGCATAGGTAGGTATGAACAGGAAGGTATGCATGTTGTCCGGGAGAGTAGCTGTACAGGTGAAGCGGGGGAGTATGATTACAGTAATTACTGTCGTCCAACTTGAAAACGCGATTTGACAAGCCTGGGATCTAGGCAACCTGAGAAAGAGTACACGCTTCACCTCCGTAGCTCATATTGAAGTGCAGCTCCTTCAATTGCTATTGTACTTCTGCTTATTCTTTCTCTAGGTCATACACAGAGGTGAAAAGGACTGCATCGCTGATGCATCCGTCTGAGAATGGTGGAGCTGCGACGGTCTTTTAGAGTCTCTTGCGAGAATTCGGCAACCCACCCCCAACAAGTGCCCATCGAGCATGGCGAGAAAGGATGAAGTAGAGCCTGTACGAGCTTGGCATACCAGATCAGGGGTACTGTCGACATGAGCGAATTACAGTAAACAAAGAACAGGGAATTTACTATACATCAAAGACATTCTCGTTCTGCCAGACAGTGCATTGGTCCCGGATTTGTTGCGTATCGGCGGTGACAAGGCTAAAGATCCATTAGTTGATACTATTGAAGATGGTTAGTTTGTCGGATGTTGAGAGACATATCATGTTGACTGCATGGCACGATAGGCAATTCCCCATTGCGGGTCTGATGTATCCTGGATCCACAGGTCATACTGGGTTGTTGGCGATGAGTATGCGGCTCGTGGGAGAAAGCTGGGCAGAAGGATTTCGAAGTAGAGCTGGTGAATCTGGGCCGTTCCTCATTCCGGTGGTTTCGTGTTCATCGGAATACAGTCGCCTGTCATTCACGACGGTCGTTTGGTCCTGAAACGGTGTTGGCTTTGTTAATCAGTAGGCATTTCTGCTTAACACGACGACAAGGCTCGCGTTGTCAGTGACGGCGAAGGATCGGGACTAGCTATGATCCCTCAGGATCGCAAAAGTTTTGACGGCCAGCAGTCCCTGTAGACCTCATTCCCCCGCCGTATACTGATCGACATCCTGTCATGTGCATCACAATTTCAGCTGACGAACTACTCCTCTGGAATCTTGTCCAGTGGGGTGGGATTGAGTTCGAGAGATTCGCCTGTGTCAAGACCTCGAGTCTGCCGCTCGTGGTGGTCCTCTGCGGGGACTCGTTGTCCCGGGATTCAATGGGGCGGCCGTGTGCTCAGCGAGTAGCATCGGGGCCAAGTCATACACAAAAGAAGTCGATGAAACCGGGGATCATACAGAGATCTCTGTGGTCGTTACCCTCTTCTCCAACCCTTGTCACAGGGCGAGCCCTCCCCTCCCACCCCAGCGATCGGGATAGGGTCTTTTACATCACGGTAACGGCGCCGATCTGTGGCAGGCACAGGACGAGGAGAACTTCCGCCACTTTCGGGCTTTGACAAATTGTGTTCTGTGTAAAAAGGGATGTTACCAGTGCGGGGTGGTACCTGACTACTGGGTGCAGAGTGTCGTGAGCCCATCAAGAAGGTGGCCATACTCGTAACGATGAAAAGATCCTCTGCATCGCACATCCTCACCTCGTATCCTATCTCATAGACTCGTATCGAATAGCCTGTAGAACTAGTAGAGGGATACGCGCCACGAGCACCTCAGAGACAAATCAGGGGTATCAAAGTAAACGCACTCCATCAATCGTTATTTGTCATATCTGTACATCGCCTCGCCTTGCATACCGTCAATATCTACTGGACCGCGCTTGTACAGTGGCCCGATATATCACCTCCGGCTCTCGTTGATCGGTCCGTAGCATATCAAGCGACACCGCGCTACCTTCGCTGCGACCGCGACTTCACGATCACTGTCGCCTGACCTGTCCCTGTGATATCATCAACCGGTGTATTCCGCGCGTGTGTGTCCCAAAGGACCTAGTAAGGAGCTGCAGTGTGGAGCAACGGGCTCCATCGAGAAGGAGGGATAACCGGTACGTCTTCTTCTAGCCACTACCGTCAGCCCCTTCAATCCATGACGCTCGTCTTCTACACATCAGTAGTATAGCCTGACTAACCTGCAGAGCGGGTCTCGGTGAACCAGCAATCGGGCGGACCATCAATCGGAGATCCTTTCACGACAAAATACCTTGACTAGTAGGCCCCGACTTTCACACAGGTCTCCCTACCCTTCTCCCATCTCGACCCCACACCATCGCCACTAGCATGTCGAACCAGAACAACCCCTACATGACCAATATGGCTTCAATGGGAGGCATCAATCCCTCGCAGATCCCTCCGGCGCTATATCAACAGTTTCTTCAACAACAACAGAACCAACAGCAACAGCCGAACCCGCCACAACAACAGCAATTCACCCAGATGATGAACAATGTCAATCCGAATCCTGCGCAGAATTCAATGGGCTTCAATGGACTGCATCAGGCGTACCAAAGAATCCAATCGCAGGAAGCGGCAAAGCTGGAGCAGCAGAGGTTGGGGATGGGAATACCGGGCACGGCAGCGCCTGGACAGTATCAGCAACTGCTGGCATTGCAGGGTCAGGGCGGAACCCAAAGTCCAAATATCAATGGCATGATGGGAAATTTCGGATATCCGCAACAAGGCGGCCAGCAAATGCCACAAATCCAGCAGCCGCAACAGCAGCCGAATCAGATGAATATGGGTGGACAAGGACAGAATATGGGACAGAATGGGAATATGCAACTCAGCCTCGCCCAGATTCAACAGATCCTCCAACAGCAGCAGCAACAGCAGCAACAGGGAGGTCAGGTCGGCCAGGTTGGTCAGGGCTCCAATGCTCTAGGCATGGGCGGGATGAACCAGCATTCACAGAGTCAAGGATTAAATTTGTCGACGGGAGCTGGGGACTCGGAGCAGGGTAGAAGACAAGCTTTGCAGAGGTGGGTTTCTACAGCTCCCGCTAATTAATCGCGCTAATCAACAGTATGCTCCAAACGCAAGGCATGCCTGCGGCCAACCTCTACCCTAATCAACCACAGCAATTCCAACCATCTCCAAATACCCAAAATGCCCAGATGCCGCTACCGCCCAACAACCAGCCCAACCAGCCGACCAACAATACCGCCCAGCAACTCGAAGCCTTCTTCCGCTCACATCCTGAAATGGAAAAAGGAGATCGCGCCCAAGCGCTCAATCAATTCATGATGCGTGCCAAGAACAGCGGGACAAATATCAACATGGGCTCTTTGACACAGAATCCTCAACAGCAACAGCGACCTCACCCTGTTGGATTGAATGGGTTCACGCCACAGCCTCAAGTTCAGAATATGGGTCAACAAGCGCAACGCATACCGAATCAGAACCAGCAGACCCCGCAAATGCAACAGAACGCCCAGCCTCAGATGCAGCAGAATGCTCAGCCACAAATGCAGCAGAACGCTCAGCCTCAAATGCCAAGGAGTGATTCTTTCAATCCAGCTCAAGCTCAGCAAAACATGCAGTACCCCGGTGCCGGCGATACTCAGCGGCAGATTGAAGCTGTAAGTCCTTGCAGCCACAATCCAGCTGACCACAAGCTGCAGGCAATGAAGCAGCGACAACGCACTGGACTCGTGACGCCACAGCAGAATAACGGGAGTGCACTTCCCCTCCCATCGCCCCAGCCAGGTCAATCGATGCAGCAGCAGCAACAACAGCTTCCTGGTGGCATCACACCCAGTCAGCATCATCGATCATTGTCTCAATCGTCCAGCATTCACCCGCCCATCCCTCAGCCACCACCGCAGCAACAACAGCAACAGCAGGCTCAGGCGGCAAATATCTTCAACCTTGTACAAGGCTGGACCGATGATCATCTCGAGAAAGCAACTGCTTCCATGCTGAGCAAGGTTGTCGGCGCTACTAACGTGAGTTATCATGTGCACACGAGACTGACTGGCAGCAGCACCAAGCGACTCAGGGCAAGACGACAATCATGCAAATGGTTGCTGAATTCAAGAGACGGTTAATGCAGGTTCCTCAACCACTTCTTGACGGTCTAGAGAAAGTGCAAGTCGACCCCCTACTTCTACGCCATGTGCTGACGCTCAGGTTCCCCGGGAATGTAGGCCAATTGATGTCTCTGGATCACGCCGCACTCCAGAACGTCGTCTGGAATCAGCTCAAGAGCTCCACTGCTCGACAAATGCAATCGCAACAACAGGTCGCCATGCAGCAATCCCAGAATCGTCAAATGCAGACTCAAATGGGTACTCAAGCCAATCCAGTCGACATCACCACTCCACAAATCCAGCCGACCCTCCAACACAATGTCCCTTCTTTTGCCCAACAGCCAGCCGCCAACTTTGCACCGCCTCCACAACGACAAAGTTCCCAGGGCCCTGGATCGGGTCAGACCAATCCGAATCCACAATGGCAACAGCAACAACAGCTCCAACATTCAGCAAATAGAGGTAAAGCGTGGGCAGGCCATGATTTCTCGAAAACACCCTTCCCGATACCCGAAGACAAGTTTTTGCCATATCTACTGCAAATGCTGAATATCCCCAACTTCGCTCCCCCCACAATCTTAAATAGGACCGTCGACCTCTATGCCCTGTTCAATCTAGTGCATAAGAACGGTGGCAGTGTCAAGGTATGTCCCCTGTTGTAATTTCGGCTGATCAGCAGCTCGAGGGAAACCTAGCGGCATGGTCGCAGATTGCTGCTCTACTTGGTTTCGGCGAACAAACTCAATCAGGCCCATCACCACGCTCGAATCCTCAAATCGCCATGCAGATCGCCAAAGTCCACGCTACTTTCCTCTCGCGCCTCGAAGACATGTTTTACCAATCTCAACTCAATGAGCGAATGAAAGCTCAAGGAGGTCAAAACAGTCAACAGCAACCCCAGATGTCGAACCAGTTCTTGGAAGCTGTCGCCAGAGGCGGTAACGGATTGTTGAATGAACAGCAGAAAAAGGCGCTCGAAGGACGGAAACAGACTCCAGGCGCGCTGGGTCAACAACGTCAAACTCCACAGGGAGCTGATGTTGGGTTACTGCAGGCCATGAGGCAGAACCCGAAAATGGCCGTCTTTTGGGTAAAATCAAAGGAAGAGTCCATGAGACAAAGGCTGCGTACGTCACTTGTATGAAAGACAGCTGACGTCTAGTTGATCCGAGCCGGGGGACCAAATTCACGACGGTGCCGGACGAGGTCAAGGCCAAGGCAATGGCGGATCTGCAAGGTCTACCACAACTTGCTGCAGACGCTCAGCACAAGATGCCGAAAATGTTCATGGTTGCCGTGGAGCGAGCTACCAATCCAACCATCAATGCCGCTTCCAACGACGATGCCAACCTGTTGGTCAACGTCATTCAATTCGTGAGTCTCTCCACACTCGACGCTGACATCAGTACACGACGATTCAGGTCATTACGGGTCAAGCGGCTCAAGACAAATACATGGCTACGCCGCCCGATCTTAGTATGCTGCGCGATCGCATCACTTCGATTCTGAATCGATTCAGCAATTGCATGTCCGAGATGCTCAGTAATCCCGACACGGCACCTTCCCTCACCCGACTCCTTGCAGCTGTCGAACAACCTCCATCGTCGGTCGGAGCGGGCGCTCGACAATCTCCCGCAATGGAAGAACTCGCTTCCAAGCTACCAAAGGGATTACGAGTCGAGGATCTCAAACCACCTCCGTCGAAACGACAAAAGGGCAAATCAGGTCAAAGTCCAGCTATGCAAGGTCAAACGCCCGATCCGAAAACACCTTCCATCGCTGCAGACTCTCCTGCCGGTATGCCCGGTTCTGCCAATTCAAAGAAACCCATGGCTGTCGGCAACAAGAGGAAAAGACAAACTTCCAATGCTGCTGCACTCAGTAAAACGCCTAAATTTCTCGCTCCCGCTATTCCCAAGATCGAGACGGCCTCGACAGAGGATATCCGACACAAGGCCTTTTTCGAAGCTCAAGCTGCTTTGGCCAATGGAACTGCGGATCCTTGGTCTGCATTGACATCAGCTATGGAAGAGTATGAAAAGGCAGATGCCGTCAAGCCGTCCACTTCCGTCGCAACCGCCTCCAAACCACCCGTCCGCTCAGACCCAACGGACGATGAACTATTTGCTCAATTCATGGATCTCGACAATACCCACTTCCCCACCCCCGAGCTTTTGTCGGATCTGGTAGACGACTACTCTCCCGAATCAATCCGAACAGTTGGCAGAGGAGAATCAGTCTTTCACTCTGTTCGAGCCAACCCAATCAAGCTAGAGGAAGAGACTAAAGATCTCGAGGAAGATGATGGGTATACATATATTTCAGTCCCACAATCGCCGGGAAGTGCGGCTTATAATGGTGGTCTCATCTTTGGATAATATCTTATCAAGTATAATGTCTTTACGCATGCTACGTTTCTTGTGATTGTTTACATGTAATTTAGGTTATAATGCAAGATTCCCCTTTCACCTCGTCCTCGTTGGCTCAACCTCTCTTCACGATCCGCAGCATACCTCGACACGTCGTCGATGGCATACACCGCCGCGCCATGTGCCAGAAAAGCCACTTCCGAACATGATTCCGTACCTTTTCTCATTTTGTCCGCTTATCCGCACCTTGTCATTCTCCTCCGCAACGTCTCCGAGCCGGAAATGAGCTGGAAGACCGCGTAGCAGGCATGCGATGGAGCGAGGTACAGCCCCGATAGAGATTTGACCTGGCCCACAGTTGGCCCTCGTTGGCCCTCGTTCCGCCCTCGAGTCGATGGACCCAACGTCCCGGAGACACAAACATGATATCACCCAGGACAGGAAGCCATGTTTGTTTGTGAATCTTCGATAAACAATACATTTTACAGCCTCTGTCTAGCAAACTCATTCACTTGGCACTGAGCTGGAAAGGGTAAATATCGACATGAGAAATAGTCGATCTGACGGGCAAAACAAGTCCGACACCGAGTCGCTGCAACACTGCCCGAAACCATCCGATCTCCTCCTCTCCCCGTCGACAGACGAGCCTAGGCCATTGACATTACACGCATCTCCAAGTATTCGATATCCTCGTCGTTATCAGTGTAATTGGGTATGGGCCAGATCTCATTCGTCTGTTTGACTCACATCCGACCCGACAATACTTGCTAGGTGTACAACTTCATTACAAAGTCAACAACTGCTAAGGCGATTAACGTAATTACCAATCGGCCGCAATAAAGATCGAATATCCAGGCCCTTCACCGTGTTGTGAATCATGAAGCATATATAATGCAATCGACTCCACATTGCACTCCATTTCTTGTCGACAACCTTACGAACTTTAACGATTTCTCGTTTGCACGATTTCACGATCTCACGAATCAACAATACACTATACATCACGTCATACACAATGGACTTGACTACATTAAAGAAGAAACTCAGCAGCCGATTCCTGGGCCGAGAAAAGCGGGAGGTTGACTCACCCAAGACATTCACCCAAACTCTCTCCGTCCCTTCCCTACCCCAGTCATCGGATGCTACTCCGCAATCGACCCACCGACCATTCTTCCGCAGGGCCGTGTCGGCACCTATCGCGACAAGAGAGACGTTGGCTGTAGAGCAATTAGATCTTCCTGTGATCGTGATCCCCGCTTCTCTACCCCCTCTCGTACCGCCTCCTATCGTCCTTCGGATGACGACGGGTCCCACCATACTCCGGTCCAATCTCCCGAAACGGGTCCCCCAATCCATCAGACCCAAGACCACCCGTAAGTCTGTCGATGAACCCCCTCCATTCGGTCACAAGTCGTCAGTATTCTCTACCTCCATGTCGATGCCGGCTCTGAGCGAAATGGCATCACCCTCTACTACGTCCATCACCGTCATTCCCCCTTCTCCTCCTGCCCCGCGAGACGATTGCTTGCCGACGTATATCCCTCCTCCTCCTCCCGCCCGACCAATCATCACACCCGAGCTCGCTCTGCCAGCGTCGACCCCTGTCCTCGAACAGGAACCGATCTTTCCCTCCGCATCGCTTCCTTCTCCCAGTTCCGAATTTGGTGGAGATCTATACACCCCTTCACCCTCCCTCGGCTCATTTCACCTCCCACAGTACCCGGCTCGCCGGCCGATCACGACCTGCTGCATCCCCGAAGAGACATCGAGTAACGGCTCGCCGACATCCATCAGAAGCCGAATGGATCCAGAGTCTCCTGTGTTGATGGTCGCCCGACTAGTCAAGGTACCATCTCGAGCGACTCTACTCACGTTCAATCCCCAGCGACCCATTACATTGGACCTCAGTACCGCTACGCGGAAACCCAATCACAAGCGTCGACAGGCAAGTCTGCCAGGTTCATCGAGCAGCGCGGGTCCATCGAGCACTCCGGCTTCACCAAATTACGCGCGACCCCTTGCCCTGGGCCGATCGTCCCCTTCACAGGTCGATGCTAGGTCTCCCGTACATCAACTGGAGCTCGAAGTCGAGGAGACAGGATCACCAAAACCGCACCGACGGGTAAACCCATTCCAGGACATGATGGACGCGTTAGACAGGGCTGCCTTGGTTGACGCGAATCTATCGGCGGTTGGAACCGCGTTGTAGTATTTGCACGCTTGCATGAATCTTGTATTTCTCTCTCGGTCTGTTCTTGTTCTTGTACATATACATCGTTGTATGTCGGTTGTTTGCTCTCCTATACTCATGCATGTTGTATACTCGTTGTATATTCAACAACTGAAACATACGCGTTCTCGATCAAAGTGCCACACTGACGTCACGCGTACATTTGTAGCTATTACCTAATCTAAATCACAAAGAAGGGAAACGAGAAAAGAAAGAAAGAAAGTCGCGTCAAAGGGGTGAATGGCGTTCACTCTAGTCACACTCTCACACCCTCACCTCCATCACTCATGTACTCACTCCTACTTGTCTATACAATATCCTATAGTCATACTCAATCTCTTTGATCTTGCCATATCCCGACAATCCGCGCCTTGAACTCTCGCGCACACACAATCCCCGCCACAAAGTGATACTCTCCATCAGTAGGAAACGCGACGCGTCTTTTGACTTTGCAGATTCATATTCGATCATTTATACGCATCCGTCCAACTGAGTCGCGCAGGTTTGACTCGGTTTCAATCTACCCACCCAAACGGTCATCTCGTATCCATCTGTCTGCTGGTGTACCCATCACGCAGGTACAAATCGACACGGAGGACGCGACTGGTTTCATCGACGTCCTTTCACATCGCACTATATATATATCCCCTAGAGAGAACGGGCTGGAACTGTTCTTGAATTCCTTATTCCGCAAACCGTTGATATCTTCAGTATCGCCATCCCGCATTCTCGACTTGTAGTCCAGTCTGCACCAAATCCCCGCCGTCCTCTTTGCGACTAGATCGCGTCACGTCACGCACGATGAACCGAGGACCACCCAACCCCCATCAAATGAACGACATGAACCCAATGATCCCCTATACCAACGCGTCCACGGGTCAAATGGTCTTTTACCCCACTCCAGTCCCAGGCGGTTTCGGCCATCCTCACTCTGGCATGAACGTCGCGACGGATCACATGGGGCGAATGTCTTTTCACGAAACTCCACATGGCCGAATGGCATTGCCAATGTCGGGCGGACCTCAAGTCGTCATGATGAATCACGGTCGATACACGCCTTCGCCTGCTACAGATGATGGAATGTTTGAACCAATGGAGGAAGGAGCACCTCATCTTCAATTGGGATCGCACTCGCCCACTCAGGCTGTTGCCGCTTTACGACATCATCCCGTCATTTCGCCAACCGACGAAAGAATGCGATGGCACTCGCAACATCAGCAGCACCAGCAAATGATGCATCACCACCAGCAACAACATATGCAACACATGGCGCAAATGAGTCGACCCACTTTGGCTCAACGACACTCGATCCAAATGACTCAGCCTGTCCAGAGACCCAGCGTTCAGCGACATCACTCGCTTCAAGTAGGACCGGCACGTGCATCTAGTCCTCAGATCGTCGGCGACATCTTCGATGCACCAAGCAACGGATCGCCTGTTCGACGCGCCAACAGCTCTCTAGGATTCGAAGTCGCGCAGCCTCCAATCGAAATGGACGAGATGGTAAGTCATCATACATCGCTCTTCACTGACTTGCAGTACTTTAGCACAACGATGCAGGGCATTACTCCCTCGAGAGCACTGGGCCCACCTCCCACTGTTCCATTCAGCTTCAACAATCTTGCTCAGCAGCCCGCCCTGACGCCAAACGACAAGCGAGGTCATCGAGAAGAGCCTTCTTCCGCAGCAACTTCCATGACGGCAACCAGCTCGTCTTCTTCGAGCGTCTACGGTACACGCGACCACTCTCGCGAGAGTCTTGATCGACGATCATACAAGGCATCCAGTGAAGAACTTTCGCCTTCTCGAGCCGCCAGTGTCGCTCGCCTTCCGGCCGAGACATCATCGCGTCCCGCTGTGCGTGCTGCTCGATCTGGCGTCATTGGCAGTCGCTCCAGTGCCAAGCTCACTCGAGTCGCGGTCGATCCCGGAGTCGAGGGTTGTCCACCTGGCATCCGACCCAAGGAACGACCCAGTCCCTCGTTCGCGTGCATCATCGGTCAAGCTATTCTCGCTGCTTCCGCTGGCGGTCTATCACTCGACCATATTTATCGATACGTTGAAACAGTTTACCCCTTTTTCGAACCTGGCGAAGCAGCTTGGCGAAACTCGGTTCGACATAATTTATCCATTCATAAAATGTTTGAAACGATTGCTCGAACAGAAGATCATCCACCTGGAAAGGGAGGTATTTGGGTCATTCGAGAAGATGAACGATGTCATTGGCCATCACCCGACAAATTCGTCAAGAATTTCCCCACTACCCATCCTCATCACGCCACATGTAAACAGACGTTACATGAAGCTGAAAAGGAAAAAGCACTCATGGACAAGGCTATCGAAGAGGGCAAGATATATATTCCTAAAAAGGCCAAAAAGGTCAAAAAGGGTGCAGTCAAGGACAAGGAGGATGGGGCCGACATGGTTAGAACATCATCGACGCAATCCGACCTACCTTCATCGTCAAGTCTACCCCCTCGAACCCTTACGCCTCAAATGATGCATCTACCTCTACCGCCTCAACCTAGCTTCGAGCAATCGCAATACACCCAAGACACTTCGATGCCACCGCCATCCAACTCTTCATTTGACGGTACCATGGCACCACCACGCTTTGGCGCCGACAAGCGTCGTATCGAGGACGACGAGAATGTGTTTGGCAATAGTGTCAAGCGAGTCAGGTTGACGCAAGGTATACCACTCAACCCCATCGATCCCGATACTCGTCAGTTCTATACGCAGGATTTCATCACGCCCGAACGAGATCGAGCCGCCCAGTTCTCGAGTACCATCAAGATGGCTCAATCGTCTACGGCCAAGACACCGGCATTGGTCAATACATCGTCATCACCTGGATCATCACCCATGCCACCGACTGTTCCTCGTGTCACGCATAATCCATCCGCGCTGCATCAGGGATGGACACATGACGATATAGAGAGCTCGCCTGCTCGACCTGCACTCGGTGCCGCATTCGATTTCGAAGTTCCAAAACCCAAGGCTGCACGTAAAGCGATCCCGGAAGAAGACTTTGTACCTATGGGCCCGCCTCCCTCTGGCCTAGCACCCAAGACTCCCGTGACTCGATCTTCGGCACATCAAAAGCCACGTACACCGCTCGAAGCCAAGACTCCATTCTTTGGTTTGGCATCACCCATGTTTCAAGGGTCCGGTGGTGACTTTCTCGATACACCCGGATGGGAAGTACGAGGATGTATCGATCGTCTAGGAAATGGAAGTGTTGGAGCCGATTCACCAGATGGATCACGCGATATGGCTCGATATTCCCTAGCTTCAAATTCGGGATCTCCAGCTAAAAAGCGTACCATCTCGACATAAACCCTTTTCTCGCCACTTGTGCAATGTAGCATTAGAATCTACTATCTCATGTTTCCCCTAGGTTTGTTGTTTAGTTTCGTATTATTTATCAGTGATCCCCTAGTAGTTGTATCCCACTTCTCTTTCGTGTTTTCGTATATATCCAGAATCGGATCGTTTCCAGAGATTGTTTCATGCCCTGGTGGCTTGAAGTATATAGATGACGACACCACGTATTCGATGCAGTGATGACCCTCCTTTCTCCTCTTTCCTGATTTTGACCCACTTTCCTCGGCGAGGGGAACCGACTAATGTCTCTACTCGTGCAGTAATGTGCATCCGACATATTCACAATTGCTATTCTACATACAGTATTGACCAGTGAACCTAGGCGGCATTGGCTCCCCTGATAGGTTCTCCTTCAAACTAAACATCAGTCACTGACGCAACGTTTCGACGTGGACATACCGCTTCTTTTGCTTTCTCACAATGCTTCCCGCCCAATTCTCGATCAATCTGATGACAGATGAACAAAGCGTCCGCGCTACTAATCAGCTTCACGCCGCCGACGGGTTAGGTGCAGCTTACGCGTCTCCCAAGACCGAAGCTCCTGCTCGGATGGCCAAAAATGGGACTGCTCCGCATAGAAGTGCTGCCCATGGTGCTGAGCCTGGGTTCGAGAGCGAGTGAGCCATATATAGGTATCCTGCTGTTGCCGTGAATAACCCCATAGCCGTTGAGCTCAATGTGAGAAGGAGCTTGATCAGGGTGTCTTTTATCAGCGCTGCCCACCCTTCTATACAACACTCACAATCGAGAAGATGACCGCCCTTGCGCCTGCCCGCTAGGCTGACTGCCCGCCTGGCGCTCGGCCAAAATGCGTCTCCGGTGATACCAACATAGACGAGCGCGTAACCATTCAATTGATCGAGCAGCCCAGCGACAATGGCGAAAAGTGGAGTTAACTTCGAGATGAACATTAAAGGTCCAGGGAGGATATTGGATCGAGGCGAGGTAACGCGTTTCATCTCGGCTGCTGCTCGACCTGCGAGTCTGACAATGGCAACGATCAGTGATCCAAGGCAGATACTGCCTAGAGAAGTACCTGTAGCTCGGTGAACTGCGGCAGTGGTGACTTCGAATGCGTCTGCTCTGGTCTCTTCTCTAGACAGTCAGCTTCGCGAAGTCCATCGCGCTACAGGAACTTGCCGATGAAAATACCATTCACCAATGACGCCGGCAACTGCTACTTTACCCACTCCCCTTACTACTCCCCAAGTCCAGAGCCATGCCAAGGAGACGAGAGCGATGAGCCATCCAGCATATGGCCGGATGTGGAATACCCAGGTATTGTCACGGCTGCTTATAAGCTACTTCCCACTCGAGCGACGGAACAAGCTTACGGATGACGCCAGTAGCCTATCATACCCAGCCTGACCACCATGGTGAGGAATGGCAGTGATGTAAACGCGAATATAGCCAGTAAAAGTGGTGAAAGGAGTAGTAGTGGTGGGTGGGAGAGGAGCAACTGAGTCGAGAGCTACCTAGTCAGATCCTGTTGCAGCTTGAATGAACGTACCTCGACGACAGCTACGGTCCTCTCCAGTCTTTTCCTCCTCATCCACACCAGACGGCCGAACCAAGCTGCAAGTGCCCAAAGCACAACAGCACATATCCGTAATCCCGTAGTCCCCCACCACCTATCTCCAATCTCTACCCTGTCCATACCGGTCGTATCGAAACTAGCGCCTATAGCCCACCAACCACAGATGAACAATGAGAATGGTATAGACACAGCTGTAGCGACTAGGACGGGCCGGACGGTCTTCTGGAGTAAAAAGAGGAATGCGGCGGGAAGCACAAGCGAGGGGATGACGAGGACTAGCAAAAGTGGGATGAGGGGTATTATAGACGGTGTTGTCTTTTCGGGGACCTCCTTTGGTGGCTACCCGTCAGTCTTGTCCAGTACCATAGACTTACATCGGTTGATCCCCAAACAAATAGTAGACCAATGAGAACACCGAGAATACTAGTCAACCAAAGAGCGAGGAATCCAGAATCCTTGTACTTTCTCAGACCCTCACGCTCCCAATGTCCAAATCGACCATGGTATACCTGAAGACGTATCGGGACTTTGCCATTTCCAGATCTCGCCTGATCAAGCTCGTCCGGGCCAAGTAACGGTTCATCCAGATGCTCCCCCGGCATCCGACGCTCGTCCTGCAACTCTGATGGCGAGAGCACATACCCGTCCACCTCGTCTTCATCCTCATCGTCCTCTACTTCTCGCTGAGTCTTGACTCGCCTCGATCGGCCCATCATCCCGACCCTTTCATCTGCCGAGTCCTCCTCTGTTTCCTTCTCGCTTTCATCCGTCTCGCTGGATGATGACGAGGAAGGAGGAAAAATGGATTGATGTGCCAACCAGCCTTTCTTGGCTCTTTCCGATATTGGTTCTTTCTTGCTCCCTATCCCAGCTGGTGTGGCTCGTAATGATCTCCGCATGATCTCTACCTCCTCCAAATCCGGTTCTATCTCGTCCTCGCTCTCGCTTGATGACCGAGAATAAGGATTCGGGATATTTGGCCTCAGATTCCCCCTTGCCTTCCCTTTTCCCTTTCCGATCCCTTTCCCTTGATCCTTGGCGTTGATCCTAGAGCGAGATTGTATCGGAGTATGATCTTGTTGACTACCAAAGAGAAGTCCGATACCTATACCACTACCATCACCGGGTGTATCGGTATCGATATTGGGCAACGAGTCGATCCCTGGCCCGGGGAATGGTGGCGTGCCGGCGATAGAGGGTGAGCGAGATCCGCCGCGTAGATGAGGGTGAGATTGGGTGCTAGACGGAGAGGGAAGGAAGGGGTCGTGAGAAGGCGAATTGGGCGAGGAAGAGCGGAAGATCTGGCATTAGCGCTCCATGCGTGCAGTAGGGAGGAGGAAGCGGGATATGGTCTGCTCGAAAACGCTCTATATGCCGTTGGGGAGGACAGAGAGGTCCACCATATGGCATGAAAGTCACTCACCTGACTGCCTTCGACTGCGGCATCCCTGGGAGCATTCCCATTGAGGAACCGACTAGCGTACATTGAGAATGCTGAAGGGCCAGCACCATTCCCGCCCGCCTGGGATCTACCATTCGACATTGTCTAGTGATTGTAGAATGGCAGTAGTTGAATTATGTGTTGTTGATGACCGAGTCTTGGTGGGATGCCGAGATAAGCGCCGTGGTAAATCACGCCTGTATCGCCGGTCCAGACTTTGTGACTGTAAAATTGTTCGTAGTCGCCCACTATCTAAACGGATTCGTGCGTACTGTTCTGGGTGTTTACGATGTTGTACTAATGATACAACTGATACAAAGGAATTGAAGTAGTAGAAGTAGTACAGAGTGATGGTTAGGTGGCGTGTTACTTGCGCTATCTGATTCCGTCATCAGAGATAGCTTCATCCGGAGTCCTCGGCCGGGGCGAGTGGCGGGGTCATGATGAACAATCATATGTATGCATGTCTACTGGATATACTTGTATGGATTCAGTAATCCCTTGGGATCGAATAGATGCTTGATCTTCCGCATCAAGTCTATGGAAGTTGGGTTTTGGGAGTAATGGACATGTGGAGCTTTCATAACACCTGTAATGTCAGCTAGTGCCAATGGGTGGTGGATAGTGCATACCGAGACCGTGTTCTGCAGAGATTGACCCTTCGTGTCCGGCTTCATGTCAGCATGTATACACAAAGATGTGGGTCAGGCGTAGAGGGCGACTCACAAACGATCTCGTATATATACGGTTCTAGCACCTTTTCGATCTCTTCATCGTACTTATCAGCCACAACATTGATGTGCAGGTTCCCTATTGCGTGAGCCAAGACCATATTTGCAAACCAGGAAACCCTACCGTCACCCATGTGCCCATATCCCATAGCAGCCAGAACCCTTCCCCCTTCATACACCCCCAATCGTCCTTCCCAATCATTACCCAACAAACCCGCCTCGCCTAATCTCTTCCTGACCTTTTCGACCACATCGTACATTTGTCCAACAGGTACACTGACATCATACTTGTACACCGATCCTGCTTTACCAGCTGATTCGCCAATCGTCTCTCGAATTGACCAGAGTGATTGGAGCTGGGTAGTATCCTGAGCCAAGACCCCATCTGTCACCAATTCTGACTCTAAAAGATATTCCGTCAGACCAGATAGTTTCTGCCATCTCAGTATTGCTTGTCATTCAGGTGATCATAGAGAGCGTACCGCTTCATCATGTTCGGCGTTGCTTCCTCCTGTTTCTATCAGGCAGTAGAAATCCGACTCCTCGTCAAACACCTTCTTGTCATCACCATTGGCTACTTGATGACGCTTGACCAGATCATACTACGATCAGCTCACCAGTCTAACACCAACAGTACAACTCACACTCTGCTTATCAAAGAACTCGAACGCCGACAAGATCTCTCCCAGGTGAGCCTTCGCCTCTCCGAATACCTTCTGCACCCCCTCATATGAAGAGACCGCAAAGACAGCGACATTCATGGCGGCTGGTCTGCGGGGACACAAGATCGAAATAGCAGTAATGACACCTATCGTCCCTTCTGACCCGATAAACAGCTGTTTCAAGTCGAAACCTAATGATCAGCTAGATCTGGCGAGGGTTACCCACCAGTATTGTCTTTTCTGAGTTTACTCAAACCATTCCAGATCGTCCCGTCCGGTAGTACCACCTCGAGACCTAGGACACTTCCATGTAGACTCCCATAACGCAGTAGCCTCAGTCCGCCAGCATTGGTAGCTACATTCCCCCCGACTTGACAACTTCCTTTAGCCCCCAAGTCGAGGGGAAAGATGAAGCCTTGTTCCGCTAGATAATTATCCGCTGCTTCCAGTACCACTCCGGCATCCATGACCAATATACCAGAGACTGGGTCAAATGACCGGATGTTCTTGAGGCTCGAGAGCGACAAGACTAGCTCATCATGTATCGGTATTGACCCGCCTATAATTCAGTCTTATACCTCACATGATGTATCCTCTTGGTACTTACCGACGAGTCCCGTATTACCAGCCTGTGGTACAATGGCGATATCATTCTCATAGCAGTATTTGACAACTTTACCGACTTCCTCCGTATCCCTCGGCTTGACCACGAGTGGACTCTTCCCGTGGTACTTGTTCATCCAGTCATCATTGTATCCTACAAGATCTCCTTTGCTAGCCGAGTCGTCAAGTGTTGACAAAACAGAATTAGGAGAGGCTAGTAAAGAACGGAGATCTTTGACGTGGGTGTTGGTCGGAACGGTAAATGCAGTAGAGCGGGATGGGATTGTTGAGCCGTTTCTGACGTGCTTGAGGGTGGCCGACCCCAGCCGCAACGATCTCCAGTCTCTGGTGGTTCGCCAGGCTGATCTCATCTTAGCTGCTGGACGACTGGGTACGAGTACATCTTTCCTATCGTCCCGGACGCGTCGGCTAATAATGATCGCCAAGACCTCGCTCGAGGTATCACGCCATAGAAGCCGCCGGGGCAAGTCGGGATGTCACAGCTGGCTCAGGCTCGAGGTGCTTCACGAGTCTATTTGCCTGCCGATGTGTCCCCCTTCATGCTTACCATGCATGTGGAGATGTCAAGAGACGTCTTTACCATACCTGTTCCCCGGACGCGATCGGCATAAGTTCGGGCTCCGAGATCCCGGCTCGACATGTGACTTTTCTGCTCTTGTCTTCTGTTTACTGTCGATATCCATGCCCATGTCTTGATTCGACTACCATGTCCACCCTCCTGCCCGCCGCGGGACTCAAGCTGAATCATCGGACTCCATCTCCAGCAATCCCCAATCGGCCAAATTACCTTGACATACAGGCCGGAGGGTATTCTCCCACTGGATCAGGAGCGACTACACCCCATGGACATCCTTTACCATCTTACTTTCGACCTGGACCCAACCGGAAAGAGATCACACCGGTACCTTATGCAAAGCTTTTACCGCTATGTCTGGCTCGTTCCGCCGAGGGAATGATCGCTTCCATCATTATGCCATATGTCAACGAGATGATCCTCTCATTCGGGGTCAACGAGAACGATGTAGGCATCTGGTCCGCTATAGCCGTGAGTCCTTGCTATAAATCAGACAATACACTCAACTGATGATAGGAATCAAGCTTTATGGCTACAGAAGCTATTGTAGCACCACTCTACGCTCCAATCGGGGACAGATTCGGTCGTAGACCTGTCGTTCTGGTCTTGATAGCTTTTTGGGGTCTTTTCGCCATGGGATTCGGTCTGTCCGGGAGCGTGATCATAGCTGTTCTCATGAGAGGTTGTCGTAAGTGTTTCAACAGGGTCTTGTATCATGGGCTGATTATCAGTGGGGCTACTGGCTGGAGTCGGGGTATTGACCAGAACGATGGTAGGGGAAATGTGCGACAAGACGAATCGGGTCCAAGGTGGGTCGCTGCACTCAATACGGGGTCATGATTGATGAGTAGGCTTCGCCGTCTTTACTCCAGCTCTCACGGTCGGCTTCACACTTGGGTTCGTCGTCTCATTGCGATACGAGATGACTAGTATTAACGTACCAGACCCTTATTCGGCGGTATTCTAGCGAATCCAGTTCCCAAACTCCTTCCGACCTCCTTCACGCTCTTCACAGCCTACCCTTACCTCCTGCCAGCGCTCTTTTCGGGTGTATGGGCATTATCAGCTTCAGCCTCTGGCTATTTCTTACTACCAGAGGTAAGACCCTTTCAGCCGACAGAACTGATGAATAGACATTACCGCCAAAGCTCAAATCAAGACCGGGAGAGACCGATAATGATAAAAGACCAGCCAATAGTGCTAGCAATTTACTCAAATATACGCCATTTCGAAATATGGTAATTCTTTACGGTAGTACGTCGACGTACTCCCTGGTTGACTGAGCTGATGGATAGTGGTCAACGGGATTCAATTTGCATGGGAAGCTTTCTTCCCCTTGTTTGCATTTACCAGTACAGAATTAGGTGGTCTTGGACTAGGGGTATGTTCCCACTACCAAGGAAAGGCTGACGACAGGTGGATGCAATCGGAATAGTAATGGCCCTGAGCGCTGGGCTGTCGATCTTGATGACCGTGTTCGTGTTTCCATACCTTCACAATCGACTACCTGAAAATCTGTTCCTACGTCTGTGTACGTATTTCTCCTATTTGTCTCGATGATTATTAACTTCCAGGTCTCCTCGCATACCCTATCGGAGTCCTCTTCTTCCCATTCGCTTGGTATTTCAACTACACCTCCGACGTTTCTCTGCCCAAGAGCGTCTGCTTATTACTGGCTATGCAGATGATTTGTCGCAGAATGGGAGATTTCTCAGCCACGCAAGTTATCCATTATGTTCATCGGACCATGCTAATCACCAGGCTGCTTGACACTTTTGTTCTGGACATGATCCCCAATCCAGAGTATCTCGCCCTGGCCAACTCTTTGGCATTCAGTATAGCCGTAAGTTGAATCTATGTTTCAAGAATCCGGTCTGATCGATTAGGCGGTAGGACGTGCAGTAGGCCCATTCATGGTCAGCTACTTCTTCGCGATATCCACCCACGCCGCATCACCCTATTCAATCGGACGACATATCGTCTGGGCATTGTTCATTGGCATTTGTATCCCCAGTCTGGTACTCGCCGCCAAAATCGACAAACCTCAACAAGAAAAGGAGGACGCAGAGGAAGAAAGACACGAACTGTTGACACATCAGATATAGAAGCTAGACAATGCATAATACAAACTACAATACACTCAGGCATACAATACAAACTATCCACATGCTAGACCGTCCAAATGATGAGCTACAAAACTTTCGACATGCTGAATCACGCTTTGAGGTATTACCTCGAGAAATGTGGCACCAATGATGCGAACGTAACGTCCTCGGCGCTAGGCGGCTGTCCCAGTTCCTCCCGCAGAGCTTCATCTTCCGTTCCATCCCAGACAAAAGGAAGCTTGTCGTTCCCATACTTCATCCGCCATCGTTCCTCGGCCTTTTTGATAATCTCCTCGAGGCCTTCCGACTCGAAGTTCCAGATCGATGATGTTTTTTTCTTGTCGTAGCGTTCCCAGGACCACCTGACCACATCGATTGCGGAGAAAGAAACCTTGCTATACATAGGTTCTTTATGTTTGATCGTCTCCGAAGAGAGGACAAGCGAGTCTTCTCCTACTATCGACTCCCACGAACGACTTCGGTCGACATTCATTTTGTCCATGTCCTGCCCGGCTCGCCACAACACTACCATGATTAGCTTTACTCTGTCTCGGCTTCTTTTTAGACAGTACTCACATCTGCCGGCCTCGACTGCTACATGATTGGTGACGTACGGATTCAAGACGACGAAGCGAGCCGCGACCTTGGCGAGGACATCACCTGTTTCGGTCGCAAGCGTCCAGGCATAATAAGACAGGCGATTGAGGCAGTACCATATCCTGACGTCAGCTCTTGTCTTCCTTACAGCATAGACTACGCACAATTGACACCCTGGTGAGGATTGAATCTCCTCAAATGTCATGTACCATTCCGTGGGATACCAGGGGCAGATGACCAATAGAGCTCGTAGATAAAACCAAGCTCCTGACGGTATGTCGCCTTCGTCGAAACAGCTTCAGGATTAGCCGTATGGCCCCCTTGGATAGCGCTGCTGAGACTTACGCATCGCCCTCTATCAAAATGTATTGGGCATCTTCATGTTGATGATCCACTGGATGGATAAACCATGCACTCTGTTTCAATCGGAGTTCTTCGTCCCATGGATCTACAGAATAATGGAATTTCTCCTCATTGTCCGCACCCGGATGATGTTTCAATAGTAAAGCATAAAAGCCAAATAGGAGACGAACAAAAGCGAGGGTTTGCCTTTTGGCTTGTACGTATAGATGAATACAGTACACTTCGCCAAACGTCTGGCTGTTGGCCATGGAGGGTTGCCCGAGTAGAACTTTGGTGACGCCCTCCAGCATTCTGAATATCCTACCAAATCAGCCAACTCAATTTCGATTTCGGTATTTCAACGGAAAACCACTTGCTTTTCGTGATCAGCCTCAATACCAATCATTTGATGGTACAGCAGTGTTTGCGTCGATCCGGCCTCAAGTTCAACGTCGCCCAAATCACCGAAAAATCGCCATAATGCTTGTCCACATGCGTGTCGGTCCAATGGCAGTCGGTACGTTCCGGCCCTCAGTAGAGCTCCTCTATCATTGTCTTGTAAATATTCTTGACAGTCCGGACGGATAGGCGATCCAGAGGCGCCATGTAGATCCTTCGTGATCACGCCACATTGGATCGAACGAGCGTGCGAGAATCGGCTCCAGTCCGGTATGGCTGTTGGTGAGGAAGGACTTGATGTCGACATCGTCGATTGGGAGAAATAATAGGAAAGTTTTTTCGGATGAGGAGTGCAAACGTGTTGATATGGGGAGGCAGATCGATGGCCAGGCTGAGTGTAGAGATGAGGAAGAGAGGAAAACGTGGATGGAGGAGAGAAATAATCAGAAGAGAGAAGGAACGAGAAAGCTTTGGTTCGATGAGTGGTGTTAGCGTTCAATCAAAGTTGAGTGACTGGATGTTGGGTGATATCAAGTTGAATGATTGTTACAAACACACATTGATCAAAACGTCATACAACAAGACATCGAACGACACGAACTACAAGACCAAGCTCGCGCCATCATCATGTGAGAAGTACCAGCCTGCCCAAGGAAGTGTCGTTCACATCGGGTGATTGTCCCAGTTCATCACCCAAAGCCTCATCCTCCGTTCCATCCCAGACATACATCTTCTTGTACGGCCCGTATACCCTTCTCCATTCCGCGATACCTTTCGCCATTATTTCGTCGAAGTTCGTATGATTGAAATCCCAAATTACCGAGGGTACTCCTTGATGGTGATTTGTCGATGCCCAACGCACTACATCCGAAACGCAGAAAGAGGGCAGGCAGTATTCGGGCCAAACGGGAGCCACTAATTCTCTTGGAAGTCCACAATCGTCTCCAACTACCTCTTCCCATGACGCCGACCGATCGAACTTTTTCCGAATATTGTCCCCAGCGAGCCGGAACGACACTTTCCGAATCAGCCGGTGGTCCGTTGGAGATCATGAAAGCACTCACATCTCGCCGCATGGACTCGGTAGGTCTCAGCAGCGAAGGGAGACTGGGCGACCAAGACGGCAGTCGATTGGGCGAGGACGTCTCCTTTTTTAGTACTTCCGAGCCTCCAGGCATAAAAGGCTAGGCGATTCAGGCAATGCCAAATCCTGATATTAGCTCATTCCTTCGTATTAAGAGTCACTCACAACAATGGAAATTCATACATCAGTTCCGCACCGGCAGACAACCACCATTCTGTAGGGTACCAAGGACAAATGTCGAAAAGTGCGCGTACGTAATACCAAGCGGCGTCGGCAATGTAGTCCTTCTTGAAATGACTGGAAAATCAGATGTGCGTATTCCATCAAGTAAGCTAGCCACTTACGCGTCGCCTACAAGTATTTTCAATACAGCGTTTCCGTACTGATAATCCATCCTCATGATCCACTTTGCTTGTCTCCTTAAGATGATTTCGAGATGCCAATTGCCCTGATCCAAGAGATCGGGTCTGACCGGATCGTACCTGTCAAGGAGCTGGTAGTATTGAAACAGCATCTTGACAAATTCAAGGCCTTGCCGTTTGCACGTCTGGAAAAGGTTGAGGCAGTAACCTTCGCTGAATCGCTTGCTCGCTGCGAAGGATGGGAAGTCGAGCAACTCGCCGGCCAGCCTTTCGAGGTTCGGAAACATCCTGGACCGTAAGCTGTCTCCACTGTCGTCATACGTACTTTGTGGTCAATGCGCCGCTTTTACGAATCTGATCGCGAAGACGTACAACGGCCAGTCCGATTGTCTCGTCGGGGTCCCCCATATCCCCAAAGAACCGCCATAGAGTCTCAGCGCAAAGGTGACGATCCAACGGAAGGCGTGTAGTGCCCACTCCAACGAGCATCCCTCTATCATTGGATAGTTCAAATGGGTTGAAACCCTCGATTGTCTTGGGTTTGGCGGAACGGTCTACTTCCATGATCCTGTGAATCAATGAGCAGTGTATCGAGCTAGTATGTGTAGAGGGGCCGTGTTCGTTCATCGTATCTGCTGCTTAGCGTGATATCACTGCGAGGACTCACTTGAATTTGCGTTACAATCAAGTAAAATCGGGCTGCAGACAAGGTGAAGTGAAGATAGCAGGGGTGGTAGGCAGAGAGGGGTGAGTGAATGGTGACGGGTCGCTGTCGAGAATGAAAGGGTGAAGGGTGAACGAGATAGAGAAATGAGACCAAGAGACCGTGAGCTGGTTGATGATGTTGAGTAAAGGGTTGAAAGACATCCATGTTGGGTGATAACTCCACATGTCATCAAAGTACGCGTACAACAACATGACCGCCGCCTTCAATGGTTGAGCTCAAGCCTCTCTTCTAGCCTCGTCCCAAGCTTGATCCTCCTCATCGCGCAGACCGCTATCGCTCAGAGCTACCCGCTGTGTCGCATGATCCACATCTTCCGGCTTCCTCACACCCGCCTGATTATCCAGTACTTCCCATTCGTCATCACTCATGCCCTTCTGTCTGGCCACTACACCGGCAGAATCATCCTGGCGGGAAGGGATTGATCTCAACGCTTCTCCTTTTCCTTCCCGCCCTTCCGAAAATCCCCTTCAACACCTTCTTTCCTCTGAGCTTCGGCATTCTCCTTTTCGAATTCAACATTCATTTCGTCGGCAGTGAGGTTCATCTTGTCGAGCCAGCGTTGTACAAGTTGAGCATTATCGGATCTAAGCTCGAGGTTTTGTTGTGATAATGAAGTCAATTCCAGGTTCTGGGCAATGATCTCGTCGTTCAACGTCTGATATCAGCTTAATTTCCATTCGCATCACATACCTCCATGTCCTTGGTCCTATACCTCCATCTTTCTTCCCACTCCCTGTCTTTCTTGGTAGATGTCTCCTTGGCCTCCCTTAGCAGCCTAACCTCTTCTCTCATCGCCCGTACTTCCTCATCCCTATCACGCAAAGCATCTGCCATTTGCAATTGCTTATTCTGCGATGCTGCTTGCGTACGATACAGTGTCGACAGCTCGTTCCGCAGTGTCATCATCTGCGTCTCGAGGTGGTCGATCAGTGAAGGCCTGAAATCAGCTTCAGTCCTCTGCTACAACGATAGAGGTCCCACCCATCAGTTGCACTTCCTGACGTGCCGGCCCCGCCATTCATCAGTGCTCTATTACGAGCTTTCAGATCCCTTGCCTTCTTTGCCAGCTTTTTCTCTGCTCGTCAGCTTCTGCACATGGACCATTTCTTGGTTTCTACATACGATTGACGATGACCTCCCTAATCCACGCCTTGCTAGCCTCGTGCTCTTTCAATTGAGTCTTGATCGAGTCCTGCCATTCTTGCGGAAGTACCGAGACTGCTTGTGCCGTGGGTAGCGACATCTTCCTCTGGTTTGTCAATCCCGGACCTGGTCTATCGCGATCGTATGCAGGATCTGTTGCCTGTCTGAGCTGCTGGATACCCCTTTGACGCCTTGTACCAGGGTGGACGTCGATGTGGAGGGCAGAGTGGCAACGTGTCAATTATTGCCACGTCACTCACTGATCCCCCCATCACCCATCCATAGTCCACGGAGTCTATTTTCAATCTAATGCGGCCGTTGACGCGCTTCGGGCGGCGGCGTCGTCGTTGTTTTTAAACTCACTATTACTCAGATTGTCACAATCACTTCTTATATTATACTGTATCATCACACTCTTTCATACTTCATACCTACAAGCAAACAATCAATCCGATCAACAATACCAAATTCACAAACAATCCCCACAATGGCAAGGACCAACGATCGAATCTTTGCTTTGGCCGATGTCCAGAAACGTAAGTCGGCCATAGGATACACACACGATCGAAATGCTCAACTGACAAACAGACAAGACCCGATCATCCGCATATGTCTCTTTCAAGGGATCAGTCTACGATATTACCTCGTTCCTACCCGATCATCCGGGAGGAGATGATATTATGCTAGATTATGTCGGCGCCGATATCGGTCAGATCATGGCCGATGAGAGTCAACATGTGCATTCGAGAAGTGCATATGATATGATGGAAGAATACAAGGTCGGAGAACTTGGAGGTGACGAGAAGATCGTCTCAGAGGGTATGTCTCCCTGTATTCACCACAAAAGGATATTCGCTCATCAAGCAGACTGGGTCCCGAGAGAGGACTTCCATCCCGACGAGACGGATGCCTTGGCCGATTACAACCGCAACAAGTTCCTCGATCTCAGCAAACCACTCCTCATGCAGGTCTGGCGAGCAAACTTTACAAAGGAGTACTACCTCAGTCAGGTTCACAACCCTCGTCATTTGAAGGAGCCCGCAAGGCTGTTTGGCAACAGCTTCTTAGAGGTAAGCTTGCAGCGCCTGAATCTCAGACGGCCCAACTGATATCCAGTCCTTCACGCGTACGCAATGGTATGTTGTGCCGCTGGTCTGGGGTCCCATCACCGCCTTCCTATTCGCTCTCTCGTTGAAGCAATTCGATGACAGGTAAGCTTGTCGACGCTCACTGTCGTGTCAAGCTAACAATCAGTTCTGTTACCGCTCGATCCATGTTGACATGGCCTCCTTCGATGCCTGCTCCGTCCCAATCCGCGTTCGCCTCTACGATGGTATCCTTCTTTGCCGGAAATATCATCTGGACCATCCTAGAATACACACTACACCGATTCCTCTTCCATGTCGACCACTACCTACCAGAGGCCAACTGGGCCCTACTCTTACATTTCCTCCTACACGGTATTCACCACTACCTACCCATGGACCGTCTACGTCTAGTCATGCCACCTACCCTTTTCCTCGCTCTCGAGACGCCGTTCACCAATCTCGCCCATCTCATCTTCCCCAAGGCTGTCGCAAACGGTATCATCTCTGGTGCATTCACATTCTACATTCTTTACGACTGTATGCACTACGCCCTACACCACACGAGACTACCTCAGTACATGGCCGAGATGAAGCGTTATCACCTAGCGCATCATTACAAGAGTGAGCTTCTTCACGCAGTATTCATTGAAGGAAAGCTAATAATCAGACTTCGAGCTTGGCTTTGGAGTGACTTCAAAGATCTGGGATTATGTCTTCAACACTGTCTTACCTATCGCAACCAAATAGATGTATCCACCACCCTTGCATTCCATTCATTTCATCCTAGTACAGTACCAATATGTCAATTATAATACGGATTCAGTCTGATACAGCGTTGAATGACGTGAACTGTTGAAAGAGGTCTGTGCTCAAATTAACCTATACCTCACATTTCTCTTCTCTTCTCTTTCTCCATCATACATCATCTTCCTCTTCTCAGCCTCACTTTGCCTACACTAGTCGTGCACATCCCACTCACACACATCTCCTCACCCTCATCACTGCTGATTTCCACTGAACACGAATCACTTCTACTATCATGCCTACTGCTCAAAAGTTTGTGAGTCTGATTTCCTTTCTCTTCCTTCTCCCTATCTTCCTTCCCTATCTTTCCCTTGCAGGGACGGCACAGCTGAGTTTCAGCGACCGCCGAAGCCGAAGCAAAGGCAAACGCTGGACCAATCCCAAAGCCAGAGCCTGCAAAGTCCGACCCAAACTGCCCGACCCCGAACGACCAGTTCAGAGCAACGTCACAGTCAAGCTCAAACTACCGTGCTCGGTTTTGATCACACTACCAGTACGAGAGCAATGCATCGGTTGGTGGGTGACATCTTAGGAAGTGTCTTTTACGTCAGGTCAGTCCACGCCAGGTCTGGGTCTAAAGCCAGGCTTCCAAGGAACGAAGGGCTGACAGCCAGGTCAATCATTCCTGACGACAACTTCATTGAAACTTCCAAAGCTGTGCCTCAGAGGGTAAAACCAGATGGCTCAATAAGTCCTGCGACCCATCTCCCTATCAAGCGATTCAGGAACAATTACTCGTATGTTATTCCCTAGCAATTGCTAACGGGTAGATCGGAAGCTTCCGATGTGCTAGGATGGCTGGTGAGTTTATTCTGGTTGGCGAAATTGACATCAGGACTTCGGAATTCTTGGGGCCCTAGAGAAAAAGTATTTGAAGAGTTTGATTGTTGTAGTCTACCTCGAAGAGGAGACGAGGAACAAGTGAGCTAGGGATGGCTGTATGAGCTGGCAAAGCTGATACAGCAGGGCGATCGAGGCATATACCTTCAATTTCACCTATGGTGATGATTCCAATGTCGCTGAACAAATGGATAGGCTCCAAGTCAGTGGTTCACAATCTCAGGGTACCCAAGGCAGGAATATGCGAGACGCCTTTGAAACTTCGACCAGGGTAAGCTGACCAAGCCCCTCGTACGGACCTAGCTGACGAGAAGCGTATGATGCGGGAAGTATGGAGGACAGCTGGAATGATGACTGAACTTCCTCGTATGTCGACTTGTCTACCTGTGGAAGAGCTTCATTAATGGGATAGATCAAGTATTCTTCGATTTTAAGATCTTCTTCACTGGTGATACTCCGGATGAGTGAGCTGTCGATACGCCTGTATTCAAGAAGCTGATGAATAGCTATCAACCAGTCGCATTTCAAGAGGACGAGTCGGAGGTTTTCCTCGCGACTCATGCAAGTGATGAGGTGCCTGTCACCTATGACTCGGAAGCTACTGCCTCAACAGGTTATCATAAGTAAGCTAATTGGAGCCGAAGAAAGAGTGTGAGGGCTATAGCTGATGGTACAGTATGACTTGCCATATTGCTTCGATCGCCCACTGGCTTCCACCTAAAGGCGAGATGGAAGTGGATCCCACTGCCAATGAGAATGAGTTACAGGAGCAAAAGAGTCACTTGAACCGCGCACATCAAAAGGAAGTCGAAGAAGATGATCCAGGACGAGATATTCTATGGCCGCTTGAACAGGTATGTTCATCATCCAGGCTTGACTGACGTTCAGACAATTTACGGAAAGTCATCGTCAAACATGTTTGATTCGTCACAATTAGAGTCTGTGACGGTAGAGCCGACGAAGGAAATGGGATTCTCGTACCCTGTTGGCCAGATTCTTCCAGATGGCACAATCATGGCCATCCCTAAACTTCATCAAAGATGGTCCGAAGAATCTGGCGAGATCATTATCGATAGAGCTCGACCCGCTCCGCTCCAGCGGCGAAAGAGTTTCCGAGAGGCTTTGATTACTAAGCCTGTAAGCTATGCTTACTGTACTATGATGGAGTTGAAGCTGATATGAAGGGCCTAGAAGCTTGGAACTTACCTACTCAGAGCGGAACTCAGAATCAAAGTCAAAGTCAGTTTCAAACCCAGAATCTACCTAGGGACGAGTCGATGCAAGTTGAGACAGCTCCCACAATGATGTCCCCGGCCCAGCAGCGATCTCAGATGTCGAGCGGTAAGTCTACCTATCAACATGAAGATGATCACTGAACAGGATAGCAGCACTACAAGCTCTAGATATAGTCTTGGAAACGGAATTAGAAGAAGAAGATAACAATGACGACAACGATTCACTCCCTCTCAGAGCCAAAGGGAAAGGAAAAGGAAAAGCCAAAGCACCAATCGACGAGCTGTCATCATCCCAATCCACCGAATCGAGCGATACAGGCCCCCAAACACCTGAAGATGATGAATTCGATTTCACCTCACTAATGAATCAACCACGAGCCAAATCGCCCTTGAGACGACGACATTCTTCCGCCAAAAGCACATCATCCAAATCCTCCAAAACCGAAACCAAGGCCAAAAGTAAAAGTAAGCCTAAAGTCAAGTCGCCACCCACCACATACCAATTATCGGCTGCGTTGGCCTCGAAAGCTAAACCGAAACCCAAAGCTAAACGAGTTCAAAGCGCCGACGGTGGTGCCGGTACCACGAGTAGTAAAGCAGGAAAGGGAAAGGGGAAGAAATCGACTACATCCAACGACCTTTCCAACCCGAAAGTCACGAAGGCAATCAACATTGCACCAAAAGGGGCTACTATCGTTAACCGAGTAGCACCCAATATTCTCGCTGCTGTTGATCCGTAAGCTAACGACTGCTTTCTAAAGCCAAAAGCTGACCTCTCAGACCCAACTCACCAATCGAAGATCCTGATGATATGCAAATCGATCAATTTCCACTAAGTCTGGACTCAGTTCACGACCCAAACTCGCAATCTCAAGCTGAATCCCAAATACAATCCCAGTCACAGTCCCAGTTCCAGTCTCAAGGAGAACATAACAGCTCGCGATATCATCCATACGCAAATCGCCAGGCTTCCGCTGGACCCTCTACACAATCTTCATCGACATCGCAACGAGTTTTACCAGTGCCTAAAACTCATATGAAGAGGGTTAGAAGTAGTAGGGGGATTCGAGGGGTTGATTATAGTAAATTAGAATCAAAGAGGCCTTTACCTGTTATTGCCGAGGAGCCGTAGATTCCAACACGGGGAAAGAGTAAAAGCGAGAGCAAGATGCTAGATGCTAGATGTACATTACAAGGAATGGACGGGTCATGAACGTAATGCAATAATGACATGATGTTGCTATAGTTTATGTACAGATCATATGGTATTCCGGGTTATACCAATGCGACCTTCCTCTCGCCTGCCTTTGGTCCTTTCGAAACACTCATCTTACTAGACCGAGTTCCAAATTGCATAGCCCTCTTAGCTCTCTTCCCCGTGATCACTAACCCTAGCTGCTCAGCAGCCATTCGCAAGAGCATTTTATCGCCCACTCCCTCGCCATATGCTGGGTTACATTTAATCCATATAGGAAGGCTTGAGAGGTATGTAACGAAATTGAGGTCTAAGAAGGGATATCGGGCATCTCTTGCGTGAGAGGAGATGAGGCGGTCGTCTCGGGATAGATTTCGAGTAGGGAGTCGGGTGATATCCATTTGAGTCTGACATTAGCTTCTCTTAGTGTAGGGTATGATTTGAGGGCAGCTCACTTCATCGATGAGACCTTGCCAGCTATTGGTCTTGAAAGCATGTCGATGTCTTGAATAACCTCCAAGTTGCCTACTCCATCAGCCTCCACAGTTGAAGCAAGAGATATACTGACTCATCGGCACCCAAGCCTGACAAGTAGACTTTCGCCTCGACTGTATATGGCTCTTCCTGGCCATATAGATGTCGCTCGCCGCGCGAAGCGAAATACAGTGGGTAGGCAAGGGACTGGAGATCAGCTGAGTGCGAGAAGGCATCCGTTGGCTTACTATATCCATTTCTAGAAATCAGCTGAGTGCGAGACAAGGGAACTCACCAGTTGACGAGGGGTACATCAAATCCAACACCCTCTGACGATGATCTTGACATTCCTACCCGTCAGTCTGGTGGTACGAACTCCGGGGCAAGAGCTATACCTTGAAAGGAACGTCTACCAGAACAAGACGCCAATCCCTCTCGCATATCCCCCTAAGCTCTTCATAAGCTTCTTTCCCCGATAGTCGATCCGGAGTCTGGTATGTGATCGAGCCCGAGGGGGCAAAAGCTACATTGACCAGATCTACTGGTTCGCCCGCGGGTAGACAACTGCCTTGTTAGTCCTGCGAAGGTTAAAGCTTTTGGGGCTCACTCGTGTAGTAGCCTTGCGACTAGTGTACAATCCACCCCGCCCGAGAATAGGACAGCTACCCTAGGCGTCCTGATCATCAATAACTGCTTGATCAGAATGATGGAATGACGTACCCAGGTGCTTGAACGGGTATATTTTCTACGCGCTTCATGACGGAAGCCCTAAGGTTTGTAATGAATTCGTTGATATCCGACTGAGGCGAACGACCGATCTCACGAGGTGGTAGACTGACATTGACTGGCGAGAGGTGCGTCTGATGTCAGGTCTTATCCGTCGTACGTTGTCCGTCGTTCGAGATTATCGACCTACATATTTCCCACCAGTCCTTGATGTCCACGACTTGATAGCTTGTCTTAGGTCCAACATCCCTCCTTCTGACCGTATCTGACCTAGATCCAGTACACCACCTTCTCCTCCTCCAAGAGCCCGCATTTCCAGGTCCCTTTCCCTCGCTAGAGCACTTCGAGCGGAGGTGAGGATGAAAGCGTCTGTCGTTGCATTTGTCTCGTTGTCCAGTGATGGGGGATAAGTGAGGAGTGATCGTCGAGACAGAGGGTCCAGCTGGTAATACAGCTTCTGAGTAGCTATCTGACAGTCAGCTATGATTCCCAAGAAGAGACCGAGAGATCTACTTCGTAATAGATGAACGCATATCTTTTTATCAGCAGCCACCTAGAGTCCCGCTCAAAACTTACGGTCCCTCAATACCAGCCAATAGCTCCAGCGGATCTGCACTTCTTTCCAGTGTCTCTGCTAGGAGAGAGGTATCATTACCTCCTCCGACCTCTAGCCCATCGAATACCTTTCCGAAATCAGCCCTCATAAGTCACGATAGCAGAAGCAACTGACTTGACCATTCCAGCCCAGAACCCCTCTATCACCAACGATAGGTTGTTGTGTAATCTCGCCTCTCAGTCCAAGGACAGCGGCTGACAGTCTCAATTCAAGCTGCTTGCCATCATCCAGGCTTATCGTGGTAGAGAATGTCGATTGGGTATCGGGACCCCTAGCTGCGCAAGTTTGACATAATGAGTCCAGGAGCTCCTTGTGTGACTCGCTGATCGGATACGGATGTATCGAGAGAGTCAGACCGCACATTTCGCGTAGGTATATTGGACCTTATGATAGAGCTTGGTGTAAGGATGTGCTATCTAGACATGGTGTATGCGATATGATATAGTAGTGAATAGCAGCTGTAAAGTTGATTCATCCTCCGAATGACCGGAAATTTCAGTTTCAAGTGGAGGTTGTCCACCCCCACCCCACTCGGGTTACTCGTATCAAGTTGTATATGCATTTCTTCATTAGGTCGTCAAATAAGATAGCTACGTTCGTAAGGTATTGACATCGCCTCCCAGCTTCCCTTTGCTCCACTTCCAAGTTATCCCGAAACAGCTCGGTCAGAGACTACTGAAGGTCCTAGACCTAATTTACTCCTTCTCCTCGGGAGGGTATTTGCTTTTCGTCAGCTTCCACATCCCCCAGCACGGTTGTTGACGACTTACGGAATTCAGCGCCTTCAATACGCCCATACGAGTTTCCATCAACAGTCCCGCTCCTCGCTCGCCTGACTACGCCCTGTACAGCACCCGCACTCTCCCGGAGGAGGGTAATACTGCTCGACCTCGCTCTTGTGATCACGTGGATCCCACTTGCCGTCGAGCCGGCTCTGGACCTACCGACCGCAGCGACTATTCTGCTTACAGATGATCGCCTTGAACCATGTTGCTGAGATGCAGTCGAGCTGGATCGTGATGGCCTTCCGCTTTCCTCGCCTGTGGTCGTTGTCGCTTCTGATCCCCTTCTGCTAGAAGCACTAAGGAGAGCGGCAGAGTCATCGGTGATTGATTCATCTGATCCAGCCGACATTTGACTCAATCGATTGATAGACAATAATTCTTGATCGCCCATGATACCTGATTCGGGTCTCGCTGGGAGGGTACCACGACTCGGATCGAGCATATTTCGGATACCCTGCGATGCGGGTTGTTGAATCCCCAAACCCAGAATAGGGAGTGTGTGCTCAACAACGGGTGTGTTGCCAGTAGCGGGAGTGTAGAAGATGTCATGGCTCGAATGAGAGGCTTGTGAGCTTGGATACCCACTGACGGACAGATTCGAGGTGGTTCGCATAGGGACTAGCTGCGGTCTCTGGGTCGGCGTCTTATTCGCGATATCGGTCGAAGGTGATGACTGCGATTGCGAGCTTGGTGGACCTGGATTATCGGGTCGTTTCTGGGTCAAAGCCATCAAAGTCGAACCGGTCTTTGGGGTTCCAAGCCAATCGTCCACCGCTCCTTCCGAAATCGCTCTCGCCTTCCCACTCTCCCCAGTTTCGACCAATTCCTCAACTGATCCCTGGCCGTCTCCCTGTTTAAGAGATCGACTGCCAAGTTTGACAGAGTTGTTGAATCTCGGACTGGGCGTTGCTCCGCCCGCAGTCACCACGAAAGAACCATCTACCATCGATCCAATCCCGACTCCACTTCGGCGGATCATACATAATTCATAGGCGTCTTGTAATCTCGCCCTCATCCTTGATCGCCAAGTATCCCATCCGAATGAGGTTTCAGCTTCATACCAGGTCTTCTGGGGCGACCTGGTAGTCGAGGGATCACGGGGCGGCATTGACGATTTCGCGTCACGTTTCTTGGGGGTCGTAGGATCTCCGAGCTGTTGGGCTGGCCGGGCGAAGAACGCTCGAGCAGGTCGAGCCGAAGATAGCCAGAGGATGATGGCCGAAATGAGAAAGATGAGTAAACGGAATCCGACCACCGATACGAAAGCCAGAACTACCCCTTGAGCATAGGCATTCAATCCTCCATCAGAAGCGAAGAATCTCTCGTCCTTCTTGCCTCGCGAGGCACTTGCTGATGAGAATGTGGTGAGGAGGACAATTCCGATACCTGCCCTAGGCAACAGGGGCAGGATACCAGGTAATGTTTGAATCAACGCGTGGGCGGTCTCGGGTATGATGTCGTAGCGGAAAGGTGTCGACAGTGAAGACAGGCGAACATGGACCAGGAATTTAAAGTGGGAATACGACATGAGCGACAAATGCAGTGAAGCAGGTAAAGAGGTATAAATCGGTTCAATTGCTGGACGAGCTAGATGTTCAGCTCAACGGCAACCATTACAGGGGTCATGGACACACTTGAACGCCATCTACGCCAAAACTCAAAGTAGACTTCCCATCCTAGCCAGACCGCGAATATCGATATACCCCAGCAAATCGCGTAAGCGGCCGTTGCAAAAGCCCACGAGCGAGATGGCCCTTGGCCATTGGTCGAATGGGTAGAACATCTGCGATTAGCTCCTCTTCCAGTCGAGCTTGGCCAAGACGCACTGAACAAGCATGTACATTAGGTTGACATCAAAGAACTGCCGGTCAGCTCAATTGCGAATGACCAGGGTCAGATTCACTCACCAGACCAGCCAGGCCATTCACCAGCCATACGACCCATAAAGATACCCAGCCGATTCTCTGCCATGGACCCCTTTTACTTATTAGCGCCAGATTCAGTTCCTTCCGCTTAAACCTAGGGATCTCCACCATCTCATCTCTTTCCCCAGCCACGACGCTATTGAACCTGGCAGGCGATTTCCTAGGATCAGGCGTGGCTCTTGCAAAGCTTCCATCGAGATTTGATGGTGCAGGAGAGGAGGCGCCGCTCCTGGCGTAATTGGTTGGGGCGAATCGGGCTGGATAAGTCGAGCTGGGTGGAGGTAGTGGAGCAGGACGTAGGAAGGTTGTACCGCTACTGGCATTACTTTTCGTTGATGCTGCATTTGTGGGATCTCGTAAAGATGGTTTGGAGAGCTCTTTCTTGATTTTGGAGAGGGACTGGGATGATCTGACTTTGGCTAAAGATGAGCAATTGCCCAGTTACCCAAATAGCTTACCGAGGATAGTACCCGGCCCCATCATCCCTGTCCTTGGGATCTGTGCTCTACCTTCCATCGCTTTGTTGGCAGTTTGCTTTCCCTCCTTTACCTCCACTGGTCCAGGGCTTTCCCCTCTTGCTCGACGTCTACTTGGCGAATCGCCATGATTCATCGTGTCCACCACCGCCGAGAAAGCTTCGGGACCATGACCCGGTCGCCCGCTGGAAGTAGATGGTCGAGTTACATGCAGTGATGGGACCGGTGAAGGCATTTCCGTTGAGCTATCTGCCGTGCCATCCGCGCTATGGCTGATACCAGGAGGAGGACTGGTGAGGGCTAAAGGTGAAATCGGCGAATGACCCTCAGAAGTGGGGAGAAGTGGTGTAGCCGGTAATGTATCGATTGGCCTTGTACTTGCCTCTGTCTCATCACTACCTCTGTCTGCCCTCCTCATCTCTAGATCACCCCCAAAAGTCCCTCCACTGGCGATCCTGGATCGATCAACTTCCAGCATCTCCACTATGACCGGTAAACTTCTTATTCTCTCATGAAGTGTTGACGTAGGTCGTAAAGTGATATCGCTGTACGCTGAATCAGGCGAGTCGAGATCAGGCGAATCAGGCGGCGGAACAGCTTCCAAACTCCTGACAAAATCCGCTACTACACTCTTCAAATCCCCAGTCCCTTTACTATCGTTCTCGATACCGTCTTCCGAGATATCAGCAAGTCGTCTTTTGGGAGAGCGAGGTGGTCTAGGCGGGACCGTGCCGTTTCCGATCTCGTTCGTCGAATGCAAAGAAGGTGGAGAAGTGACAAGTGGCAAAGACAATGACAATGGCGAACCCTTCCAATGCTCCACTCCCGCCTTCAGAGTCGGGACAATAGGACCCCCTCGACTAGATAGTGAAGTGTCGAGATTAAGAAGCGTATTGTCTAATTCATCTCCTTTTTCGTTTGTTGCCATTGTTGTGCCTGTGTGTGTGTTGAGCTTGGACTTGTGTAGGATCAGCTGGACGACAGTATGTATCGTTCGTCAACGTCGGACATATGACTAGATGAGTCAATACTGGGTTGATGAGGCTGGAAGGAGTGGTGGTCTGGGTAGCCCAGTCACATGATCTCAGAGCTGGTCATTCGGAGCTGTGAAGACTGAAAACCCCAAACACCTCCCCCTTACCCCTGACCGCCATGACCGTTGCCTGGCGACGATTAAGATATCTGTGCATTATCCAGCCTCTATCAGAGTACTGTACCATCTCGCAGTGGACTGCAGCTGTCGTCTGATGTCCAAGATTGGGCCTGAAGGGATGTGTAGAGGCAATACAATAGTTAGTCACAATCTCCAGTAGATGTTCCAGGTTACGTCACTTTTCGGCTTCGTCAACCGGTCATGTCCACTCTTTTGAATGATCTACACTTGATATTATGCACCCACATAACAACAATACAACTCACTGATGCCTAGTGGAAGATGGCACAGGAGTGGTCCGCATATACCTCCTTCACAGGAATATGATCCAGATGCCGACCTCGAAGCAGGTCCCTCCACCCAGCACCCACCTCAAGTCTCGAGCCTTGAAAGGCCTAGAGAATGTATCAATCGATTCCCGACCCCTGCGTTCTCGTTACTATGTACTATGATGGACAGATTGAGGACAGAGGAGGCTAGTAAGCGCAGGAATACGCTAGAGAGGTTCTTCGAATTATGGAGGATCAAAGTCGGGAACGACCTCTATCCGTTAATTAGATTGTTGCTGCCGGATGTGAGCTTATCGAGGATGAGTGAATGGCTGATGAGCAGAGAGACAGGGAGAGACCGGTATATAATCTGAAAGAAGCAATGTTGGCCAAATGCTATATCGAAGTCCTAGGGCTTGATAGGCATAGTGAAGCAGCTCAGAGATTGGTCAAATGGAAACAACCCGTTCCAGGACAGGCAAGTCAAGCGCATACTGTTTGTATTCCGTATTCCCAATTGACAATTCAGGCTGAATCGCACTCTGGTGATTTTGCGAGGGTCCTATACCATGAGATTGCAGCTCGTTCGACGGTTGAAGAAGGCCAATTATCGCTGGAAGCAGTCAATACTCTCTTGGACCAGCTTGCGACGGGTCGTTTGAAACAAGGTGAATATGTACCTATTCTCAGAAAGATCAATCAGCAATGTACGGCAGTGGAACAGGAATGGATCGTGAGAATCGTGTTGAAAGGTATGTGCCCTTGTCTAGAAACGGGGGGGGGGGGGGGGAAGCTTATTATAGATCTGCGAATATCGATTCGTGAGAAAGGGGTATTTGCCTGCTTTCACCCCGACGCTGGCGATCTATTCAATGTCTGCTCGGACCTCAAGCGAGTATGTTGGACATTATACGATCCCAAGAAACGGCTCGAAAAGAATGTAAGTACCTCTCATTGTCCGAGCCGGCATGGACTGATTCAACAGCAAGCGAATATCGAGCTGTTCCGCTCATTTCTCCCCCAACTATGCTATCGATCCCCTACGTCTTCCCATGATGCTGTAGCGAAACTCGTAGGGGCACCAAACGAGTTCGTCATGGAAGAGAAATTGGATGGGGAGAGGATGCAGTTGCACATGAGAGGCAATGGCGCTCAGTGGTGTTATTGGTCCAGAAAGGCCAAGGACTATAGTTCGTTACACTTCGGTTTCAATGGTTAAGCTAATTTATAGCGTATCTATATGGGGCTCATGTTGGTGAGGGGAGTCTGACCCAGTATATCGCCAATGCGTTCCAGGACAATGTGAAGAAGTGAGTTGACGACCTGGATTGGCTGATAGATCAGTATCATTCTGGATGGGGAGATGTTGGTCTGGGATCCCTCCTTGGAGAAATACCTTGCCTTCGGAACTCTCAAGACTGCTGCGCTTGGTAAGTACTTATTCAGAGGTGACTGACATTAGATCGAGCTGGAGACGATACAGCCCCAAGACCATGTTGTAAGTATCCGCCTCCCCAGACTTACTATCGCTAACAACCAGTCAAAATCTTCGATATCCTCTACTTGAACGATACCCATTTAACGCACAAACGTCTCTCGGAGCGCAAGCGATTGTTGAAATCCGGCAAGATATTCAAAGATATTGAAGATTATCAAGGTCGATTAGAATTCGCAGAAGAGAAAAGGGGTAAGAATGGGAAAGATATCCGGGCTATGCTAGAGAGGATTCTAGAAACCAAGTGAGCTTCACGGCGTCCCAAAAAATCGAACATCGAGCTGATGACAGGGGAGAAGGGCTGGTGGTCAAAAAGTTGGATTGCACTTATTCGACTAATTCCAGAGGTGCAGATTGGGTCAAGGTGAAACCAGAGTGAGGTGTCTACTGACCATTGAGTTTCAAGCTAATATCAACAGATACTCGGATCAGATGGGTGAAGTAGGTCCCTTTTTGGGAGGTCTGCTAACATCAGAACCTCGATCTGCTGGTACTAGGTGGATGGTGGGGTAAAGGTGGTCGTACGGGAAAGATCTCAAGTCTACTCTGCGGTTTGCGTGTACCGCAAGAAGACGATGGGTCCGGAGATCCTCCTCAGTAGGCGTCCACCACGGGGTCGAGGATCTACTAATGACTAGATTCATCACTTTCACAAAGATTGGTTCTGGGATGAGTTACGAAGACTATGAATGGATTCTGTAAGGCATGCCCACCAAGTAGGTATCTGACCGATCAGGACGAAACATAAAAATCACTGGAAACCGTTTGACAGGAAGAAACCCCCCGAATTCATGATTTGCGGAGAAATCGGGATCGACGATAAGCGTAAGTTAAATCAGCGTATACGAGGCATCCAAGCTGAGTATACCAGCCGACGTCTACATAGAACCAGAGCAGTATGTTCATGAAATCGAAGATTACTGACAACAGCTCGTTTGTGGTAGAAGTCAAAGGCTCCGAGATCGTTCCAGCCGGTACGTCAAACGAACGCGATGAAGCTGATAATAGTCGGTAATTTTGGGATTGGATATACGATGCGCTTCCCTCGATGTAGGTACATATACTGGGATAAGGCGAGTAGGGATCACCCGACCGGAGACGATACCCAGGATCGTGATATGTGGAACTGTGTACGTTTTGTTTACTTGTGTTCGCGTATACTGATTCTTTAGCTCAGTCAGGATGGTAAGCTCGACGTTAGTCGTATTTCGGGAGATTGACTGTTCTAGAGTTCGTGGCTTTGCTCAACAAGCCTAGTAAGCGATACGAGGATGATGAGCTTGGATCGTGAGATCCCATTGGTAAGTTGATAGGATGCAGCTCACGAGTCAGAAAACGCAAGAGGAGGAAGGCTGTGGCTCCTCGCAAGGTCGGTCTTCTGACTCTCTTCATGAGCCCGAGTTGACGGGACAGAGGGTACAGCTCATGACGAGTGTTCGAGGTCAAACACTAATCGATGAAGCTGTCGACTCGGATATATTCAAAGACATGACTTTCTGTACGTTTCTCGCCCAAGACGATGCCGATGCTGACGAGGTAGATGTGATCAAGGGTGATTCGCACAACAACAAAGCTGCATTGGAAGCTCTTGTTCATAAACACGGAGGCGATTTTACTCAGGCTCAATCATCTGATAATTCCGCTATGGTCATTGCACCAGATGAGAAAGGTAGAGTACTCTTTTCCCTCTTGTGACCAGGACTTATCTATAGATCCACGATGTAGAGCTCAAGTCCGTAAGGGTTTGAGCCTGGTCAAACCTGAATGGATATATGAATCAATCAAGCGGAAACGCAAATTACCGCTCATTCAATCGTATGTCTTTTTGCGTTCAATCGGCTGATTTGCAGACTACTAGCTAAGGCATCCGAGACTGCTGAGGCCGGAAGTCAGTTTTACCGTACACTTGAGCAGCTTGATGCGTCAGTGGGTAGGGACGGATCAGAGGACCAAGAGGAGGATGAGCAAGAGGAGGAAGAAGGGGAGGACGGCCATGGATCTCCGCCAGCTATACAAGAAGACATCAAAGAGGAGGATGGCGGCGGGTCAAAGAGCCGAGATATTGGCCAAAAGACCGATAGGCAACGCGCTCAAGAAGCTGAATGGGGATTGTACAGATCACCACAACTCTCCCAAAATGTCGACGATGACGAAGAGGAGGAGACAGATGATGAGAGGCGCAGAGAGACGCTGAAGTCGAATGAGGAAGATTACATGGTATGTCCCTCCACCCGTGAAAGGAGCTTACGATAGCCTGATGAACCTGATGAAAGCCACGAAAGTGCGAGTGACCAAGAGGATCAGGATGAGTTCCGGCTATTGCCTATTGGAGGAAAGGATGTGAGCTGACCTCGTCTTGAGCGAAACTCAGCTGACTCGTAGAACCCAAATGCTATGGGTCAAGATGATGCGATGGAGTATGATGAGGATCAGGTAAGTTGGATATCCCAAGGAATGCAGTGAGCTCAGCTCATATCAGATCTTCACCCATTTGGTCTTCTATATCGATACTGCCGCCAACGCGCAGCCGAATGGTCTAAGTCCCTCTGAGCCAACAAATGAAGTGACGGAGAGGTGAGTCACATCCTGGGACTTGATGAGGCGATACCTGACTATGGTAGGTTGGATGAAGCGGGCAAATCCCTTCGCGAGAATGGGGGAACTCTCACTACCGATCTGGACGATCCGAGATTGACCCATATCATAGTGGATGATGATGATTCCGGGCGATATGCTGAGCTCTCCCGCCGGACTTCGCAGTAAGTGGGCTATAATATTATAAGTACTGCAGGCTGATCAGCAGGCCAAAGCGTAAACACATTGTTCTGCCTTCATGGGTGAAGGAATGCCTGGATGAAGAGACACTGATGAACGAAGATGGTGAGTCCTTCTCGATCCTCGGTGAATCTTGCTCATGCTGCCATCAGGCCACAAGCCACGCTAGAGATTGTGCCCTCGTCTAAGCCATGTTGTAACCTCTCGAATCATGTAGCATATTCCACAGCTCTGCCATACATGAATAAATATCGTCGGTGATAGAGCGGTCTCACGTGTACTTATTTCAAGTGGAGGGATGATGTCATCTGATCTTCGGATGAGATGGATTTCTTTAAGCGTTGGTCAGCGACTGCTGGGTAGAATTCATAGACTATATATACTCATTATTATCCTCATCGATCTACTACACATACAACGTCAACAATGTCAAAAGGATCTATTCTATTCATTCTTTCTTCCGCAGACAAGACTCTCGATGGTCGAGTAAGTCTCATTGCTCACCAGTCACATACCAAGTCAGAGTCACTGATGTCCAGCCAATCGGATGGTACCTGCCCGAAGCTGCTCACCCCTACCACGCCCTATCGAAAGATTTCGAGATCGTAGGAGCTTCTCCCAAGGGAAATGAAGCACCAGTCGACCAGAACTCTGTCGATACTATGATGGATGATCAGGGAAAATTCTTCTTGGAAGACAAGAAGGCTCAGAAAGTCTGGAAGGAGACTATCAAAATTAGCGAGGTTAAGGCTAGTGACTTCAAGGCACTTTTCGTCGTTGGTGGTGTAAGTCTCTACCTATCTCTATAATTGATCACGAGCTAATTGGCAGCACGGACCTATGATGGATTTGGCCGTTGACCAGGAATTCGCCAAGCTCGTTGAGGAGGTATGCCATTATTTCCATGTCGTGTTGTATACTATTACATATGTTGATTCTACAGTTCTACAACGCCAAGAAGCCAGTCTCGGCAGTCTGTCACGGCCCAGCTGCCCTCGTTCTCGCCAAGCGATCCGACGGTAAATCCATCTTAAACGGTATCCCCGTTACTGGATTCTCCAATGCCGAAGAAGCTCAGACTCCATACAATGACTTTGAAAAGATCTTGCCTTTCAGCTTGGAGGACAAGTTGGGCCAGCTCGGTGGAAAGTATGAGACTGCCGGTCCTTGGCAACCCAAGGTCATCTGGGAAGGTGGTGTCCTTACTGGTAAGTCTCCTAAGGCCTCATGACCTAGTATAGAAGCTGATGAATATAGGCCAAAACCCACAGAGTGCTGCTCCTCTCGGTGAGAAGTTGAAGGAAATCCTCCTTGCATAGGTGGACGGAGAAAAGAAAGACTAGCAGTATAGAAGTCCGAAGATATAGGTTGAACTAGCATTGAGGTGTCTCGAGTGCTTTGTCACCATGTATCTATTGAGACAATCATCGCGTTTGGCAGTGCATTCTGGTTCAGAGTCATGCAGTAAACTCAAATATAGCACATGTCAAGATACATTATTGGCTTCACTCATATATGTACAACAAAGCGGGATATCGCTACGGATCTACTTAGTGTGCAACAAGCTATATTAACACAGGGGATTGGTAACACGGCTACTCCCAGATAACCTCAACATACTTCTGCCTGCCTAGCATAATGATCTTCATCCATCGTGTCCTCTGCTCCTTCACGGTTGTCGACGTCACCCTTTCCACGGTGTCTCGTTCTCCATTGGTTCCGATATTCGGCGAATTGAGAGCGATTGGATCGGATCCTCTTAGACCTAATCGGCGAAGGGAAGGCATCTGACGTTCGGCAGGGTGAAGAAGTGGGACTAGGGCGTATTCCGTCATCTGTGTAGAGTAAGAGAGGTCGAGTGTCTAAGATATCAGCTCAAGTGGTCACAAGTCGAAAACGAACAACTTACGTGCAAGAGTTTGAGACGTTTTCCCAACATACCCAACATTCGGAAGAGCTCTTCACCGCTTGGACATCTGACACCTACTAGACCTAGTTCCTTCATTCCACTCGGAAGGGCCCCTACCAGCTTATCAACACTGGGAATGGCCGAATAGGCTAAATCGATGGAGGTCAATGCGACGGTGGGAAGGAGATTGACGGATCGCAGAAGTCGGTAAGGATCAGGATGAAGGGTAATTCCCAGATGATGAATCAAGTCGGTCAAAGGTCCTTCGTCCCAACTATCCTTCTCGCTTTCAGTATCTGTATGACTCGTAGGGGTATCACCGTCGGAAACGCTGGGAGGCAAAAGTACAGCTTGAATCGTTTGGTCGGATAGACGAGGTGTTGGATGAGAAGAGTGATTGGCTAGTAGTCCGCTTTTGAAGTTTTCCCGATAATGTCCAACGTCATTGCGAAGGAATTGTCCCCAAGTGGTCGAGGTCCCATCGTCGTGAATGCAGTACACCTCCGAGGATTCAAGATAGCGGATGACGGCTCGATAAATGTAGTGAGACAATGGCTGTAAACCTCTCACTGGTGAAGGGGTGTTCGTTGCCTGTCGCAGAAGGCTTGAAGCGTCGACCAGATCTTTTCTGCTAATCCCTCGATCATGCGATACCTGATCCGATTTTGACGTAGATTTCGGAACAGATCGCCAAGAAGGGGGTGGTGCTGGACCAGCCACTCGCCTGGGTGGTGGCGTGTTAGTGGTCGGATTGGCATTATCGTGATCATCAGGCCATGCGGCCCGTAACGGCATACAAGACGTGGCGACATTCCACTCTCCTCCCCCATCCCCTCCCCCCCGTCCTCGACCCTGTCCGGTACTACTTCCAGCCTCCGCCCTCGACCTGTTCAAAAGTTCTCTCACCGAAGGTCCGTCTGTGGTATCGTGGGGATCATGGTCGTGTCCTACTTCCTCGTTCAGAACTACCGCACTGCGGGTTGAGATGTATTGCTTGAAATTGGGTCTCCTGTTCTTGGGCATTGACTTTGTGGGCCAAGGTGTAGATCCAGCGAGAGGTCCAGGAGCATAAGAGTGTCACAAGAACAGGGAGATGGCGTAGGAGTAAGGAGGTGGCAAGATAGGTTACGGTGGGTAAAGAAGAGTGGGATTGACCGATCAAGGGCTCCAGATGGTTACATCTGGGTTGACCGAGCCTTTTATGGAGCATTCAGTCTATATTGTGAAGCTTTGGCACGATGTCACTATATGGCATTCCGATACATTCTCTTGCCTACTTAGATACTTAAACACCCCCCGGTATGCATGGATTTAGGCATAGCATATAGCATACATTCACTTCTACTATCATGCATGACGGTAATGAATCAGAATTGATTCCGTTGGGGTCTCCAATAGTCCGCTTGAGAAACGTAATATCATTGGGGCAGACGTGACCTTATCTCTTTACATTTCTATTCTATATATCATACAGAATGGCTACTAGAGACGCAACTAGCGATATGGGAGGTGAAGCAAAGAAGCAAAAGACTGGTGGAAGTGAGTCACACCGCGAAGTAACAGAGCTGATATGGTAGAGAAAGTCTGTCTCATGTATGTCAACTTGCAAAGGGATTTCAAGTACTGATCATTTAGCGTACACGATGGATGGGGATTGTCAGACAACGAGAAGGGAAATGCTATCCATCATGGAGATACCGAGCACATGGACGCTATCAGGGACAAACACAACTTTGTGCCCCTAGAAGCTCATGGTCTCGCTGTTGGTCTCAAGGACGGATTGATGGGAAACTCCGAGGTCGGGTTAGTCCTTTTTGTGCCTATACGAGGAGGTCACTTACAGCAGCCACTTGAACATTGGTGCTGGTCGAATTGTTTGGCAGGATATCGTCAAGATTGATCAGTGTAAGCTAGACGCCGTTCATACTCTGTTGGTGACAGCTGATTCTTAGGTATCAAGAAGGATGAGTTCGCTGGTCAACCCAACATCGTCGCCTCGCTCAAGCACGCCAAAGAGCACGGATCTCGACTCCACCTCTGTGGTCTAATTTCTGACGGAGGTGTCCACTCTCACATCACCCACGTCTACTCTTTGGTCAAAGCCGCCAAAGCACAGGGTATCGAGCATATCTACATCCACTTCTTTGGAGATGGACGTGATACCGCCCCTAGGTCCGCTACCAAGTACATTGGTCAGCTCCAGGATTTCCTCAAGGAAGAGGGTGTTGGAGAGATCTCGACTGTTGTCGGACGATACTTTGCCATGGACAGAGACAAGAGGTGGGACCGGGTCAAGATTGCCGTTGATGGTTTGATCCAGGGTAAAGGGGATAAGGTTGAGGGTGATTTGATCAAGACTATCGAAAAGGGATACGAGGGTGATATCACCGACGAGTTCATCAAGCCAATCATTTGTGGTTCCGAAGGATCCAGGATCCAGAGCAAGTCAAAACTCTTTTCACGATTCACGAGTCTCGCTGACAGCCAGAGGGCGACACTTTGTTCATGTTCAACTACCGATCTGACCGAATGCGAGAGATCACTTCCGTCCTTGGTATGCCCGACAGGCCCATGGAGGTCGAGGTCCCAGAGAACCTACACATCACTACCATGACTCGATACAATGGCGAATTCCCATTCCCCGTCGCTTTCCCTCCTGGATCCATGACCAACGTTCTTGCCGAATGGCTTGGTAAGCAAGGTGTCAAGCAGTGTCACATCGCCGGTACGTCACCTCGTTCTCTAGCAGGTGATAGCTGACCGGACAGAAACCGAGAAATACGCCCACATCACCTTCTTCTTCAACGGAGGTGTCGAGAAGCAATTTGATGGCGAGGAGCGACACATGATCCCTTCACCCAAGGTTGCAACTTACGACAAGCAACCGGAAATGAGTGTCCAAGGTGTCGCCGACAAGGTTGCCGAAGTTGTCAAGACCAGCGAATACGAGTTCATCATGTGCAACTTTGCTCCTCCCGACATGGTTGGTCATACTGGTGATTACGATGCTGCTGTTGTTGCTATTGGAGCCACCGATAAGGCTGTCAAGACTGTCTACGACGCTTGTGAAGAAGCTGGTTACGTCCTGTGTGTCACTGCCGATCACGGAAATGCCGAGCAAATGTTGGACCCCAACACTGGAAACCCCCACACTGCCCACACCACTAGTAAGCGCCCCTCCTTCATCCGTCTGTCGCGGTAGCTAATAAGCAGACCCTGTGCCATTCATCGTTACTGGTGAAAAGGGAGGTATCGAGGTTTCCGGAGAACCAGGAGCTCTCGCCGATGTCGCACCCACAATCTTGGATATCATGGGTCTACCCCAGCCCGAGGAGATGACTGGTCGATCACTAGTCGCCAAGAAGTAGAGTATCTAGACGTAAAAAGTACACCTAGCTAGTTGATGCATGCCTCGTTAGAAAGTCAATTGCACGTGCCTGAATCAAGATAACCTCCACGTCCACCCACCCACTTTGTCATTCTACTTTTGTCAATCACCATGTCCACCACCACGGCAATGGTAGAGACGAGGTATGGTCATCCATTGCCTACTCTACTTGTGTATACGCTTCCCCCGATAGCCCTGGCCCTAATCTTACACCCATTACTGCCCATTCTACTTCCCGATTCAATATTGGAGGTCATAACGTTACCGGCCCGACCGGCCTTACCAGCTCTACAGGCCAATATCGGTTTCTCCCTTCTCGCCTTTGTAGGAGCTGTCATAGCTGTTCCATACGTCGGACATGCCTTCATAGACAAGGGGTTGAAGGGCAGAGATCTGCTCAAGCCAGGAGGACGGACTAGTGGGCCATGGGTGTGAGTCAGATATGAGCGAGGGGTACTTGGCTGATGATCAGGCCAGAATGCCTGGGATTACCTTGTGCCGCACTTCATATCGGCTTGATGATGTTGTTCATCCCATTCCCATTCTCTCATATGTTTGGTAATGGCAAAGAAGACAGGCATGCATTTCCACATACCGAAGTAAGCTACCCACATCTCACTTGACTTGGGGGATAGAATTGACTTGTAGCTCACCCTCTACCTCTCTTCTTTGCTCTCGCTACTGGTGGCTACGATGCTAGGTTTCATTGACGATCTATTCGATATTCGCTGGCGACATAAATTACCTATCCCCATTATCGCTGCTGTACCGACTTTACTTGTATACTACGCCGTAGGGGGTATCACCAGTGTCGTCTTGCCTTCCACTGTTGGGCGATGGCTCTCTCTCATCGGCCTTGGATGGGATGGATCAAAGGTTGTCGATTTAGGTATACCTATTCCTTCTTGATGTCGGATAGACTAACGCTTTAGGACCTATATACTACATCTACCTAGTCATGCTACCGACATTTACGACTAATTCAATTAACATCCTGGCAGGAATCAACGGTGTGGAAGTGATTCAAGGCTTCATCATCGCCCTCTCAGTTCTACTGAACGATATGCTCTACCTCCCCGTATGGCCACAGGCATTCTTGGAATTTTGGCATATCCCAAATCCTGAAGAAGGCAAGATCCTGGATTGGGCAGCCGGAGAAGTGGTTCAGCGACACTTAATGAGTGCATACTTTATGGCTCCTCTCGTCGGAGTTTGTGCAGGGTTCTTATGGCATAATTGGTAAGCCCCTTCCTTCTCTCGTGTACGAACTGACGAAAAGGTACCCCGCTAGAGCGTTCCCAGGAGATACATTCTGTTATTTCACCGGAATGGCTTTTTCGGCAGTGGCTATACAAGGCCATTTCTCGAAAACCTTGATCTTGTTCTTCATCCCCCAGATATTCAACTTTATCCTCTCTTGCCCTCAGCTTTTCCACCTCGTGCACTGCCCACGACACCGATTGCCTGCGTATGTGTTTCCTACATCATGGAATTAGACTGATTGATAGGTACGATGAAAAGACTGACCTACTTCACCCATCTCTGGCGACATTCAGTACTTCACCTCCAGCCAAAACCCGAGTGATTCTCGAGATATTCGCTTTCTTCCGCCTGATCAGACTCGATAAAGATGAAAAGGGCGCGATCAAGTCCACGACAAACATGACTATCCTCAATTTCCTGTTGGTAGTGTTTGGACCGATGCGCGAGCAGACCCTCTGTATACTCATGGCTGGAGTACAGGTGATTGGCAGCGGAATAGCATTTGGGATTAGGTATGGAGTCGGATCTTGGGTTTATGGAGGTGACCGAAGATAACATAGTATAGCATAGCATAGCATGGCATGATAAGAATACACATAGATCATATACTACATTGCACTGCATCCATATCCTTCCAGACCATTTTTTACAGCTTATCGCTCAAATTTGACACCATAACCCCCTCCAGGTTGTTGTTCAAACTTGAACATATCGGTGTTTAACCCGAACTTGCCAAGTAAGCCATTCCCGAGGGTCTTGAGTTGATCCATCATTTCGTCCTTCTCTTTATCCTGTTGGGCTGCGATTCGACGGGGTAATGTGGAAAGTGCAACTCTGATTGATGGGCGTTGAGGTGAATTGGACGGGATTAGGGTTAAGAGCTTTTCGTAATCTATACTTCAGTAACATCCATGTGTGTTTTTATTAGACGTACCGTCCTTAGCAGAGGTCAAGGAGGACCATGAGCCAATTCGCTCATTTGCGGTAGCTCGTCTATGGAGTGCCTTTGTGTAAACCGGGTCCAGCTCGAGTGCTAGCAGTCAGCAATACCCTGCTCGATTGACATGGGGCAGACGCACCTTTACTAGAAGCGGCTACAGCCTTCTTATCGTCCTTCTTCAAAGCCCAACAAGCAGCAAGATTGCCATGACAAGCTTTCCCACATTCCCTAATTTTCCCCTCGACCTCCTCCCTCTCACTCAGCACTTTCGTTTCAGACGCAGTAATAGCATCCGCTTCTTCATCTGTAATCTCCTGAATCCCACTACCACCACTCTCGACAGGTGGAGCTTTGGTCTCTGGAGTATCGAGCTTCGGGACGGGAGGGAGGAGTTTGAGGGCAGATTCGTATTTCTCAATTGCTAGTTCTACTTTTGGTGGTTTGGATGTGAAAGCTGCGTTTCCTTCGTTCTTTGCGACATGAGCTCGGTCAACGAGTTTCTATAGGTCAGCTTCATGTATACTAAGATCATGAGAATACCCCAGGTAGAGCAAATGAGATTAAATCGTTGAGAGACTTGCCTGTAATTCGGCAACTGTGAACATCAGACCAACAGGCGTGACCTCTACACCTGATTCCAATTCATCTTGAGCATCTTCCCATACCTCCTCTTCTTCATCTGACTCGGATTCATCTAGATCGGTGGCAGAAGGGTCTTGATTCTTCTCGGTGGTACTTGTAGACTGGGCAGATTTCGAGCTTTCACCGTTTTTACGCGTAAAGTCGAATGCTGGTCCAGTGGCCCATGCTGGAGGTTGGAAATTGGTCGGGTCGTATTTTGGGAGATCATCAAATACTGCTTGATCCGACATTGTAATCTATTGAAGTAGTGGATGTGCTATGCAGCGTATGAGAGAATAAGTATGAAAAAGACTAGACAGAAGACGCGGCGGCGACTTGAAACAGCATCATAAATCCAAGATCATGACAACATGCAAATGACGCTAAATCGCCTATGGGACGGAGCGAGGGACCACAAACTATGCTAAGACTATAACGAAGCTCTAATGTAACCTTCCAGACCCCCATTGATCCACATCTCTTGTACACTCTTTCCGACCCTTGCACTGGGGTATCTCTTCTCACCCTCCGCTCCCATATTCACCACAACCCCACCCCTTCTCGTATCCACCTTGACTGACCATCCTTGAGGAATGACGGTCAATTCACCATCTTTACCACCCTGTCCCCTTAGACCATCTTTACCGAATCGAGCTGTCAGATCTTGAATAAGTTCAGGAGCTTCAATGAGGATAAGACCGTTGTTTATGGAATTACGCTTGAAAATGTCTCCGAATGAACCGCAGATTACGAGTGGGATACCGGCGTTTTTTATAGCTGTAGCGGCTTGTTCACGAGATGAACCAGTTCCGAAGTTGTAACCTGAGAAAAGGATTGAGCCGGATTGAGAAGAGGATGAAGTAGTGGATAGGGTGGATTTCAGGTCTCGGACGGTAGCTGCGAATTCTGGATCGTAATTTTCTGATAGTCAGTCTTCTTATCTCAGAGATACAGGGGGCAAGAGTCTCACCCATGACGACCTCGGCCTGCCTCTCTGGAGTGATATCGTCCTGATATGTGTATTTACCAGGGTACATTCCATCCGTCGTCAGATTGTCTTGAGGCGCAAAGACAAGAGGTCCTTCAAAGTATTCTGGGAAGCCAGCTAACAATGGTTCCAGACTGGCCTCATCGACAGCAGCTACTGGAGCAGTCTTTTCCTCGACAATGGAAATGACTGGTTTCTCGTATTTCGGTAGTGCATCCATATCGAGACTGTCGGGTCCACAAATTACTCCCTTAGCTGCAGAGGCAGCTACGACAGCCGGTGATGCGAGGTAGGCAATGGCTTCTGGGTGACCCATTCGTCCTTTGTAATTACGATTTGTCGCGCTGATTCCCACTTCTCCCTTTTCTAGTAATCCAACGCCTAGACCGATACAAGGCCCACATCCTGCAGGTAATGTCTTGGCTCCAGCATCAATCAAAGTCTGCCAATCCCCTGCTGCTTCTGCATCTTCCTGGACCCTGCTCGATGCGGCGGCGATGTAGAACTCGACACCGTCTGCGACTTTCTTGCCCTTGAGAACGGCAGCTGCCGAGGCGATATCAGATGCTCGAGAGTTGGTGCATGAGACGAGATATGCTTTGTTGATCTTGATAGGTGGATTCATGAGTGCTGGGAGAGCTGTGGCGACCTTGACGGAATTAGGTCCAGAAACGTATGGCACGAGAGTCGATAGATCGAGTGAGAGTCGTGATGCGTAATGAGCTCCTGGGTCGGCTGTTGGTTTGGCAGATACCGTTTCCTGTAATCTTTCTTCATTCAATCGTGGGTGCGATTCGCCATCTTTGGATAGATATCGCATAGCGGTCTTTTTGAATATACCGCGGTACCATTCCTCCAATTTATCATCCACTGGGAATACACCAGCTACTGCTCCCCATTCCGTCGTCATGTTGGCGATTGTCAATCGCTCATCGATAGAGATATGTTCGATTCCGGGTCCGGTAAACTCAATTGCGGCATTCAAGACTTCGTCCTTGTTGAATAGACCAGCTAGAGCGACAATAACATCTTTCCCTGTAACTCCAGGTGATAATATCCCTTCTAGCGATACTTGGACGACTCGAGGGATCTGCCACCAGAACTTCCCAGTTGCCCAGATTCCAGCAGCATCCGTCCTCACGATCGCAGTCCCCAAACATCCAACTCCACCATAATGATTCGAATGACTATCACTAGCAACGACCATCTTTCCAGGCCAAGCGTATCCCTCCTCGACAACGATTTGATGTCCAATTCCCCTTCCAGCGGGGTAGAAGTCTACTCCATGCTCCTTTGCGAAAGCTTCAATCTTCTTGTACTTTGTCAAGTTGGTCGCTGACTGATTCTGGACGTCGTGGTCGAGGGCAAAGATAGGTTGACGGGGATTATCGAGTTTAGAGCACTGTAGCGATAAGAATTTGGAAATGACTGGTCCGGTGTTGTCGTGCGTCATGCTATGCGATCAGCTCCAAGACCATTAAATCCTTTCGTCTTCTCTACTCACACATGCTCAGGCTTGATCATGACATAGTCGCCCGAGTGTACCTTGGTCCCAGCAGGCAGGTCGACCGCATATTTCTGGACAATCTTCTCGACCAAGGTCTGCGGATTAGAGACGGTCGCGTAAAGTCGCTGTCGATGTATACGCAGAGACAGCTTAGTCCCTCTCAGCAAGGACAGCATGGTGGCAATATTGGTAGTGTGACTTTAGCAAGAACCAACTGAAATTTCCGGTCAGCCCAGATATGATGACCAGTGAGCGAGTCGGGTTAAAGCGGCGATCACCGGTCGGCCGAGATATCAACCAATCAACATCCTCACTCTGGTCATCCTTTCTTCATTTATACAGATGGCATATCAAGTATACACGAGCCAAACCACGCCAAGCAATCACCTGTATGCTACAATGATGAACAGGAGACATCTCATCCATTCTTACGGCCCCTTAACTCTAAGCTTATCGGCTAATCCAATATCACCATGTCTGAAAGGGAATTATGGAGGTGAAGGCGTTTCAGCAGGGCTACGTTTCACGCTCCTTTATATCGGGTCTGGACGATTATGTGCAAAGACAGCGGAGCCGACTATTGATTGGTAGGGTGAAAGGAGATTGCTGTGATCGTCCGTTTCAGCTTCGGGTGTAGATTGGATCCTTTCAGGAGATCGTCGCGAGGGGTATGACCAGTCTCAGAGACGGGGGAATCGGAAGAACATAAGAGAGCCTTGAAGCCCGGCATGCTCTCTATCTTCAAATCATTTTGTTCCCAGTAGGAATCGTGAGTGCCGTCCTGGATGAATTTGGCCTTGGCTAACGGATCAGAATAACTCTTTCAGACATCGATATCAGGCTGGCCCGGGTATCCTGACATTCTTTATATACGACTCTCCGCTTTGCACACGGATTAGCAACGAGATTATGCGAAATCTCATCCTCGCCCTCGCTCTCGGAGCTTTGGCAGCTCAAGCTGTGCCAGCCCCGCAAGCCCTTGACGGTATCATCGCGCCCACTATCGAAGGACCCGAAGGTATATGCTCATCGACCGGTGAATATTGGGATGGGTACAAGTACGTCACTTGCGGTGAGCTTCGATTTTGCCGCAACAACGGCTGTGACTGGGAGACGTGAGTGGTCCTGATTCGGATTTACTGGTGCTGATATCGCGAGTCCTCCTGTCGCCGAGGGAGTCACCTCTGCTGTCACCGCTGCTATCACACAAGGTACAGCTGTGGCTGGTGGCAATGATGCTCCCAATGCCAGTGGTCAGAATTCTGGCTCAGAGGTCGTCAGTAGCACTGGCGCCAGCGAGTCAGCAGTAGCATCGGCAATGGACATCGATGTAGCCCTTCAAGCCAATTCCGATTCAGCAAGCGCCATTGCAAGCGGTACTACCGCTGGGGTCTCTACCGCAAGCGGAAGCACGACTGCCCAAGCCACCTCAGGAGCTGAGACTCAAGGTCAAAGCCTGACGGACGTTGCTTGTGTGGACGACAGGCCGAATGAGCACGTGAATCTTACCAAGTCACCCGACGACAAGTGGGAGTTAAAAGGGCCAAAGTGCGAGCCGCGTACTGGCGTTTCGACGCAGCCGAGATTCGTCGCTTACTGGAATCAGTGAGTTGTCTCACCTACCAGTTCGATGTTGCAGTCTAACGTTCCAGATGGTCTGACGGAGCTCTCTTGCCGACGGCAGAGCAGTTGAAGGGGGTCACTCACCTCGTTCTTTGTAAGTAGATGATCGGTTGATTGTTGTCAGGACTGAGCGATAGCCTTTGCTGGATCCGATATTAGCCAGACCGGCAGTATCGAGTGGACACCCCAGAGCGCTTCGGCTCCCAACCCTTTCAACCAGACTGACTTTGTTGGAACGCTCAAGAAAATCGAGGGAGTCGATCCCGATATGAAGGTATTGGCTGCTTTTGGAGGTTGGAACTTGGATGCTGGGTTTTCGAAAGCTGCCAATTCGGGCGACATGGCACCACTTGCAGAACAGATTGTCAAGTTCAAGAGTGACAACAACCTGTGCGTAACAGGTCTTTCTAACTCATGAGACCATGCCTGACCCTACAGCGATGGTATCGATATCGACTGGGAGTATCCAGTCGGAGGAGGCGGCTTCTACAAAGCATGCGCAGCCACGACCGACGATCACAAACTACCCGAACGACCAAACGAGCGTGGCGCCTTTGTCGACCTTCTGCGACATATCCGAGCTGCCGACCCAGATGGCCATCTCACTGTGGCTGTGCCAAGCAAGAAGGTGGACCGAGAATTGTCATTTCCAAAGGCTACCATTGAAGACATGGATTTATGTCTCGATGAATGGAGTCTCATGACTTACGACATGATGAACAGGCGGGACGACAAGACTTTGCATCACGCTGGATCGGCAGTCATCAAGGATGTCCTCGACTACTATCATTCCAACGGAGTTACCGACAAGAAGAAGTTGTGAGTCCTCCATCTGATCTCAACTCGGTGTTGATGGCTAATTGCTAGTAACATAGGTTTCGCCAATTATGCTAAATACTTTACCCTCTCGAACTCGACTTCTGAAGACTGTACAAGCAAAGGCGGTCTTGGATGCGAGATCTTCCCAGCAGAAGGTCCGGCAGGTCAGGATCTCGGTACTTCTGGTACATGGACTTTCAATCAAGACCAAAATCCGCTTGACTCCCCTAATGTCGCTACCGACTTCACTCTCAAATTGGCCAAAAAGTCATGGGACAGTATGCCCACCGATGAGTCGGTGACACATGATGGAGATGCCGGAGCCTCTTCTTGGGCGGATGTGAATAATCGAATGTTCTGGACTTGGACCACACCGAAAGACATCGAACAGAGTTGTGCTGATCATATGAAGGATGCTGGGGGTGTGATGGTCTGGAGTATCAATCAGGATATGAACGGAGCTAGCGGTGGTCCTCATATGGCCGCTATCGCCAACTGCGTGGGAATGGTGTCAAGCGAAGATGAGGGTTCTGGCGATTCTTCGATCACGGACGGTACCGTTGCCAGTTCTGCATCAGCTTCGGGCAGCTCGGCCACCGTTGCGGCTACCACTGAAGCAGTGACGACCGCCAGTGCTTAGGAGCGGTACCCTGTCTTACGCAGAGAAGCGATTGATAGTGAATACCAATATGCACATAGGTGATACTGAGTGTAAAAGTGTACGATAGCAGATAGCAGATATGTATTGATCGTAGCGAGCTCAAAGACCTCCTACAAATCCTCCTACCGCCCTTCGTAGCGTTCCCTTGTCCTTTCTCACCATCTCAGTCTGCTGAGCCGGAGACAGCCCAGTCTGACGTTAGCAACGTCTACCCTGAACACTCACCTCATCTTGCACTGCCTTCTTGTTGATCGCCTTGACTCCGGCTTCAAAGATCAATTCCATATACCTCCCCCTGGCAGTCTTGGCCAAACTTCCCGGCATACCGTTTCCTGGGCTTTCCATCTTTGATCGAGATCCGGTGGTGGATGGGGTCGAGGGAGATTTCTTTGCCTTCTTAGGGGTGGTAGGAGGTGGAGTTGAGGGCTCATCTTTGGGAGAGAGAGACTCGTTGGATTCGCTTGCTGCTCGTTTGGCCATCTTGACTAGACTGTGAGTCTGGGTTTATGGCTGCGCTGTTTTGGAAGACTTGACTTACAACTCGAGTTGGGACGATGTAAAGGAAATTGTGAGAGCAATTGACAGAAGGACAGATGACGAGAGACAAGTAATTATACGAGTTATCAAGGGCGTCTCGACATCCAGGGCAGCTCGTAGTTCAGGCTCGGCACTTTTGACAGCCCAAAGGATGGCCTCGCAATCTCTGACCGGTATCCTAGAACCGCTGCATGGATACAGTACAATCAAAACCCTAAAGCTCCGGTCGTCAACGATTTAAAGTTTCTCGATAGCCGCCATCAACGCCTTCCTAAGGCTTCCCCTTCCCCGTTTCAACATTTCGGCCTGTTGGTTCGGAGTCAATCCAGTCTATCTCGTCAGCCTGCTTTCATTTGCAGAAAGTTGAAGGATCTACTCGTATCTGAGCTTCCGCCTTGGAGAGACTCTTGATCCCACATTCAATGATCATCTCCCCTAGCTTGCTCTTTGCAGATCGACCCGACGACGTTTGGAGGGGGGGAGGGGAGGAATGGGTGGTTTGTGCAGGACTAGGTGTTTTGCCTTTGCTCTTGGTTGGTGACGGCTTGGCTCGCTTACGAGAGCTCTCTACTGCTGTCTGGTCGGTATCAAGTTCTGAGCCTGTCTCGCTGAGTTCGTCTTTTTGTTCTCGCTTTACCATGTTGGTTGATTGAATGAGTGAATGAATTCGATGTTAGGACTGGTTAGCTCACTCTGACAATTCCTTGACAACGACACTGTACCTTGGGGCATAGCGTGGTCCTTTGGATGCTTATTAGGCACTGCCAAACTATGACTCGCCTCTCTGCGGACAGCCGGTTATCCTTCCTTTGAACTTTCTGCATTCCTGGCCGTTCAAAGGACACAAGAGGTAATAGCAAGAAGTTGATCCGCCACATCCTATTTAATTGTATTTCGGCGTTATAAAGTTGGTGGCAATCAAGCTATTGTCTATCTGCATTGATGGTGACATATATACTATAACTATAACCTATAGCATACAATAACGCACATAACGATGGCAGCAGTAGCGTCAAGATCAAAGACAGACTGGGCAGAGGATGAGGAGCTGGAGGGTAAGCCGACTTTACGCGTCAATCGGGATCATGGACTGACAGATAGTCGAATTGCCCGCGACTGCCGAGACTACGGATGCTGGAACCGGTATCACCACTATCATCAGCTACAAGAGGGATGAGAACGGCAAGACCATCAAGGTGAGCTCAAGATATCACGGCTGTCCGAGACAAACTGATGATTAGACCACGCGACGAGTCAGGAGAAAGATGCAGACCAGCCTGGTCTCTCATGCTGCAGCCGAGAGGAAGGGATGGTCCAAGTAGGTCAAATCATTTGCATGCTTAAACTTAAGGCTGATATAAGGTTTGGAGAGGACAAGGGCAAAGCCGCTGGATTCGATAGGCAGACGACGATCATTGGAGAGAACATCTATTTCAAGCCAGTCGCCATCTCCAGCAGAGTAAGTTTTGCAAATTGCCCTTTTCGAGATCTAACTAATTTACAGCAGGACGACAAGGAGAAGGAAGTCGATGCAAGTGAAGAAGCACCTAAGGCCGCTGGTGGAAAGATCGTTACATGTCGTCTATGTAAAGGAAATCACATGACCTTCAAATGTCCCTTTAGAGATCAATTGGCCGCATTGGACCAGGTCGAGAAGGAAGACGAGGGTGGTGCTGCGGCTTCTGGATCCAAACCAGCAGCTGGAGGCAAATACGTCGCTCCGTGAGTCTTCCGCGTTTTTGCAGTTCCTAGCTAATGTCAGTGGACGAGGCAAAGAGGGAGGAGGAGACTCGATGTTCAAGCGAGATGACCTACCCACCCTACGAATTCAATCTCTATCGGTCGATGCGGACGAGGACGATCTACGAGCACTATTCGAGTCCTTCGGTCGAGTTGTCCGAGCCAACGTCATCAAAGACAGAAATACCGGAGAGAGCAAGGGTTTCGGTTTCGTCAGTTTCGAGATGCGCAAAGATGCCGAGAAGGCTTTGGCAAAGATGAACGGACATGGATACGATTCACTCATTCTGTCTGTCTCATGGTCTCGTACGTCCTTCAAAGCCACTTCGATCGCTCTGCTGATTTACAGAACCCCGAGAGCCTCGACCTGCTTAGTTCCGTTTTCAGTAAAGCTTGTACTACTTGCATCATTGTCATCCTCCGATCATCGGCCCAGTATTCTAACTTTACGCCGCGTCGCTGTCAGCTTGAGAGGAGTGGTCCTCGCGCGATTTGAACATATCACTGAGCAGCTGGGGCCGGTAGGCCGCCTACTGGTTCAGCTAAGGTGCCTCTGCTTAGTAGGACCTGGGAAATCGACGATGCTTTTCGTGATCCTGAGTCTCGAGCTCACTGAAGATCTGGATTGTTTGACCCGGCTGGGCAGAGGCGTCAAGCCCCGTTGACAGAGGGACTCCCGGCTGAGTGGGTCTTATGCAGTAGCGGTAAGAGTCCAAATGACTGTAGGCTGGATCATGAGACCAGCCTCTTCACTGCATTACGGCTGATTGGTGTCGTAGGTTCTTCACGCCCTGATGAGCTACTCGCAAATACCGAAGGAGCCGTAGTATGATCAGATATCCATTCGGACTATGGGACATCGCGAGCCTATTATCTCGAGGGCATGGAAGCAGACTTGATCAGGCATTGGGACTTGCGATTGACGGTTTCAAGCCTTGGTGGCACCGCGAGCACTGCTCATCCAACGCATCGGACATCTCCGTTGACCGGCGTTCCGGTACCGCGAATAGACTAGAAGATGACTTTTGGTAATCACGACAAGCGCCGGCCGGCAGTGCGTCGCATAACTATAGATTGAGGTAGACAAAGCATGTGTGACCAGTCGAGATGTTCACTTCTTGAAATCATCAATCATGTCCAGATTTCCTCAACCTTTCGTCTCGACAGTGTCGCACTGGCAAGCCACAGTGAGTAGAGAAGTCCTGGAACCAGCAATTGATACAATCCAGAATCGTGGACCAGCCTCATTGTACGGATATGGCCGAGATGATGAACTCCCATCGGAAGTAGTAGACTACGTGATCATAGGTGCTGGAATGACAGGTAAGCCTCGAGCCTTGGCGTGGGCCTCTGTAGGTGACTGAACTCACAGGTTCGGCGCTTGCATACCAGCTTACAAAGCAACAACCTGACAAGTCAATCTGCGTACTTGAAGCCAAAGATGTGGCATCCGGCGCTAGTAAGTCTGCCGCCTGACTGTACTCGCTCATTGAGCTCACGATCACACAGGTGGCCGCAATGGCGGGCATATTGCTCCATATACACCTACTGCGTTCTCCAACTTCTCCGCACCCCTGGAGCAAGGTGGAGCGGGTTTAAGTGTTGAAGACGCCATAGAAGTTGTCTATCACGAGATGGAGAACTTCCGGTATGCTGCGGAAGTCATCAAGCGGGAGAAATGGGCCGTAGATCTATGGGAGGGTGAAAGGCTTGAAGGTCGGCCGTTTCATGCTGACACCAATGACGGCAAGCTGACATAGCAGTCATTACCAGCGAGGAAGGACTGGAGAATACCAAGGAGAGTATCGAGTCTTTCATGACGGCGAAGAATGAGAGCGAGAGGTTCAAGGACTATCCTACATATCATGAGCTTGTGGAGGATTCTGGAACGGCGTCAAAGGTGTGAGCCTGCAGTGTGCCTATATTGACGTCAGCTATCTCGAATACCTGGAACGAAAGCTGTCCTGAAATATCCTTCCGGATCGGTACATCCTCACAAGCTGGCGACCGCTTTCTTGAAGACTGCTCTTGAATCACCTCGCTGCAAAGCCTTTTCGTGGACACCAGTTTACGGCGTCAATCAGGTCGAGGGAACATGGCAGGTCGACGCGGGATCTAGAGGCAAGATCAGAGCCAAGGAATTGGTGGTCTGCACCAACGCTCATACTGGATGGTTATTCGAGGGGACCAGCATTGAACAGCAGTAAGCCCTTACAAAAGTGAGCTCTTCTTCGTAGCTCATGCGTAGCTTGAAGCCTTACCGGGGCTCTTGTGCGCAAGTGACTCCCACACCTAATTATTCCGGACCAGACAGTTTGAGATATACAGGCGCAACTAAGGGCGGCTGTTATCATATGATGCTGCCCACAGGACAGATAGTGGTGGGCGTGGGAAACGCTGCGTTGGTCGCCCATGGTATCATCACTAGGGTCGAGTCTTATGGAGTGGTGGACGACTCTCAAGTACATCCGGGAACTGAGAAGTGTGAGTCATCCGGGGCTGAGAAATCGTACTGATTCCGCAGTCTTGGCCGAATACTTTCCCTTAAATTACAAGGACTGGGGGAACCAGGCGAAAGGCGAAGGTTTGATGCGGGTTTGGAGCGGAATCATGTGCGCTTCAAGAGATAGCCTTCCGCTTGTTGGAGCAGTACCTGGCAAGCCCGGGATGTGGATCGCTGTTGGTTTCCATGGTCAGTGATCTCTACGGCTGTCGAGCCACACACCGCCTCTGCTGACTTGAGTAGGGCATGGCATGTCTCGTATCCCAGCTACTGCTCGCTCTCTAGCTCAGCATATTGCAACTGGCCAATGGGACACATCTCTACCGAGGGCGTTCGAGATCACCGAGGAAAGATTGACTCGGGCTAGGAGAGACAACAGGACCAGATGGGCACATAATATGGGTCTCGATACTCTCGAGGATCCCGGGCTGGCTCCGGTACCAGACGAGGACCCGAAAGAGGTGTTGTGATGTAGAGAATGACAGGGATCCGCGTCGATCGTCCCGGCTGGCGCTCCAGGTAGTCAACGCAATGAGGCCTGGGTGATCGCAGAGACCAGGGTCTTTCGGCTAGGGGGTCCGGTGACCCCGATATGATGGTCAATGCATATCAGCTCTAGAGAGTCTCAGACTCGCGCATACTTGGAGAAATGTATTGCACAGGAGAAACCTGTCGCCAGGCCCAAGCCATCCTGAATATTTGCTGAGATACGGCGCCTTGGACGCGTCCCGAATTTCGACGCGTCGTTTGTCCCAGGCCAGCGTGCGGTCTTCTGCTGTGACTTTCCATCCGAAGGACTCTTCCGTTGGTGGCAAGATCGATCATGCAATTCGTGCTTCCCCTCGATGCCATGGACTGATCTTCTGTGCGCCAAGATGAGCCGTGTCTTACCTGAGTCATTCTTTGATAGCTGTGGTAGATTGTCGAAAACATTTGATATTCAGGGACAAACAATAGAGAGATCTCGGTAACTTCACTCTTGAACTTGTCTATTTCATTTGCATAATACCTACACTACACATACACTTGCTTGTACCTACTGCGCTGCTTGATCGGATCGGTTCGGTCGACTCTTCGAGCTTGAGATACAAGAGCGCACAAATACATTGCAAGATTGCCTAGAAGGAGCCTCCCAGAGTTTGACCAGTCTTTGATCAACACCGCGCTAAGGTCTCACCGGACCGACGATCGTCCTCTTCATCCACAAAGTCGAATCATAACCTCAGTCGAATCACAATATCGTACAATCAATGACAATGTCATACTCCAATTCCAGACCATTTGGCGCACCATCATACCCCGACTCTCCATCAGCCGCTACGGCCTCTTCAGTGAATTACTCTCAATATGGTGGATCGGCATTCTCGCCTTCTCGACAACCACAACCGATGGCTTTCAGTCAGTCGTCAGGCAGGCTGAATGCTGCGACTTCGGGAACAGGGAGACCTGGAGGTTCAGGGGCGAAGACCCAGGCAGGCAAGACCGCGGAAAGTAGGGAGATTGCAAGGGTGCATTTCAAGGCTTTGAAGGGTTATCTCATGCAATGGCTAGATAAAGGTACGGAGCATGATGATATATCGATGATCATGCTGACTAACAGAAACACCGACATCAAGAGCATCCGCCAGGGAGAAACTTACTAGATTAACGAAATTACAATTTCAAGAATTATCGACAGATGTCTATGATGAGCTCATGAGAAGATTAGAAGCGGATAAAGGCGAGAATGATGGCGATGGTAAGCAATCAATGGGGACGTGGGCCGCCTGGCTGACGAGCAGTGCCATTTTTGCCTGTCCGAGACGACTTCCACCCAAAACGTAATCAGGCTCGTCAGAAACTGGCAACGCTTCCGCGAAATAGGTTTAAGGATCTCGCTAGTGACGTGTTCTTTGAACTGAACAGGAGATTCCCAGAATTCGAAGCAGAGCATGTAAGTCATCCAGGAAAACACAATGCAGTCGCTGATCATCAGGATGGGGAAGACGCATTTGCCGACCCACCACCTGCGCCCGGACCTCGCCACCCATTCTCAGCCGCTGGTAGCTCTTCGCACCTCTATCCCGACCAGGCTGAACGATCACGCATGGATCCGACCCCGCCGCCCATCGCTCGTCTGAATTCGGCCTCTTCATCACATCGTCGCCAAGCGTCTCGCAATGTCTCTGGAGGTAGTTCAGTCGGTAGTTCAGGAATTCCAGGACATCGTCAAAGGCCGAGTCGAGATGAGGGCAATTCTCGAGGTCAGCCAAATCCGACAGCTACTACTTCCGACATGGTCGTCCCCAACAAAAGCCGCATGAGGGAGGAGGAGATTGAAGTTCCCTACGCAAGAGATAGTATGATCATGGATGAGCCTCGCGCCCAGAGTCGCTCTTCGAATCGACCAGGATCAAGAAGCAGTTTCCAGGATCAACGAGGTACACCGACTGGAATGAGGCAGGACTCAGGAGATGTAATGTCACCAGCTTCGGCGGATGATAGGGAATATTACGATCGAATGAGTTTCAGTTCAAATGTTACCAACAAATCGAAATTACCCACAGGGTCCGGCGGATATGACGAGAAAGAACAGAAGATTAGGTCAGACTACGAGCTCAAGATAGCTGGTTTGGAGAGGAGGCTGCAGGCCGCAGAGAGAGACCGAGATGACGCTAGACGTCAAGAGGCGTTTGAGGCGGAACGTCGGCGAGAGATGGAGGATGAGCTTAGGGGCATGAAGGAAGTGAGCCATCAACCTGGAAACTTGCTGACATATAGCGAGCCACCTCACATGCGTCTTCGCTACGCTCACTACAGCATGAGCTGGATATCGCCAAAGACGCCGCAGAAGCCGCTCGAGCACATGGCGAGCAGAACTCCAGGGGCGCCGAAGAGGAGGCGGAGCATTGGCAACGTCGCTGTGAAACACTCGAAGATGAGTTACGCAATCTCGAGGAGAGCCGATCCGAGAATCGTGATCCAGGAGTGAGTCACATCGAAATATGAGCAATGGCCACTGACGAGCAGCATGGCAACGATTTACCCGGACTCAAGGCTGAGATGCGTTCTCTGGTCGATGAACTCAACTCGCTTTCAACGAAGAACGACGAGCTGATGACTCAACGCGAACAGGATGCGGAAGGAATGGATGAAATGGAAGCCAAAGTACTAGAGTATAAGAAGAAGTACGATGCCATCCGTATCGAGTTAAGGAATCTCAAGGGTAAGTC
>Ga0265798_10000250_pt1 | contig 96765 bp, 95 predicted proteins | sample P3T30metagenome_FD_192430 | JGI IMG/M metagenome (GOLD analysis project Ga0265798, IMG submission 192430) | Plant litter microbial communities from East Loma Ridge, Irvine, California - P3 T30 | ecosystem: Environmental > Terrestrial > Plant litter > Unclassified | place: USA: California... | reverse complement strand
GCCTTGGCTTACATGCCGAGTTGATTATTAAATCTAGCAAGTACCTTTTTGTAACTCTGCAATTCATCTACCGCTTCTTCGAGCATTTTATAAAAGCCCGATTCGGTAACTTCTAAACCAAATATTTCGTGTGTAAGTATTCCGACATTCTCGCCGAATGATTCGATGGTTAATCTTTCGGCTTTTGCATTTGAACCTGTGCGGCGTAATTTCCATGCACAGTTTCTAGGTACTTCTTGTAGCACAACAGGAGAATGGGTGGCTATTATTGCCACTCCGTTGGTGTGGGTTAATAGATTAGATAAGGCTCTTGTAAAAGCAGATAGTAGGGGAGGATGTAAGTGCGCCTCGGGCTCGTCAATTAAAACCAGGCTACGTTCTTGTAAAGTTGCAATTAATCGGGTTATGGTCAATAATATAATTTTGTGACCCGAGCTTAACTTTTTGAATATTTCATTACTAAGACGCCTAAGTTCATCATCATTTTCAATATCTATCAGATGTTTCACTCCCGATTCCTTAAAATTCGGATCTGTTTCAAGAGTGGTCAGTGCATCGATCCATAGTTTTGACTTTGAAGACAACCGGCAAGCACATAAAGCTTTAAAAAATTCTGTATTTAACATTGCCGTACTTTTAGGGCCTTCAATATTTTCCCTGTCTGACTGTATTCTTTTTAGGCCTATATAAGAGTAGTTAATGTTGGCCGTCTTATCCCGTATTTCAGGCTGAGGTTCCGATTCGTCAAAAGCGCTGAAAGTTACAGAAATTAGATTTGCAAAGGTGCTATTTTCCTCCTGTCTCTGAAAAAACTTAAAGCTACCTAATGATGCATCATAATCGCTCATTATTAGGGAGTCAATCATTCTGTTAATTAGGTGTGTTTTACCTACACCATTCCTGCCAATTACAACATGTATGTTAGAAGGGGGAAAAGCCTCGGGAATGACATCAAACCTTATCGCCATCCTTGGGCTTCTTGTAGTACTTGGTATAATAAATTTAAAACTATAGTTTGTAGACCTTGCCCCACCATTGGAAAGACGACGGAACTGACCCGTTACCGTTGTCGGGCTTATATTTCTAAATAAGGATACTTTTGTCACTTCCTGCAGTACTGCTTGCTCGTATATCCGGTTATCTTTCGCGATATCTCGTATTGCTATTAAAATTTCATCCCTGATTTCCGGCCCAAGTGAATTTAATGTTTCATAATATTCTAAAGATTGACCAAGTGAAAAGAAATTTCTTTTCAAGGTGGTGAAGGTGTCACCTATGTTTAACTTGTATCACCGGTTTTTTGACCAGAATATCCTATTTTAATCGCTCCGAGGTCGATATTTTCACCATTAGAATCAATATAAAAAATTCCGAAAAGCGTGTGAAAGGAATAATCATTCCAATTGTCCCATGTAAGGAATACACAGTCCTTTGCATTATATGGAGGGCGACCGAAGCGATCAAGTATCTTAAAGTCCATTTATAATTTTCATAATTAACTTAAATATCTGTTTGCTATTCAACAAATATTTTAACAGTGCAATTTTAACAATATAATTTTGCACGCAAAACTATTGATCAAAATATTTTGAGAGATGCGTATAATTGCCTGTTTTTTGTTTTTAATACTTTATAATTTTGATTGACCCACCTACACAGCACCTTAAGGGTTATATTTTCGCAAAAGGCACGGAACCTGTGCTGGCTGTTATCATATTGCTTTAGGAGTGACTTACGGGAATGTTCCAGACAATGTTGAAAAGTTCGTCGCTGCTTCTAAACGATATTTAAATCATGTAAATGTAGTAGATAAATATGCTGTATAGGTTAAAGATAATTATACAGCTATTATAGTTGTTTATAATGTAGATATATTATATATTTGTTCATTAAGTTTTAATGTTCACGTTAACGTGAACATTATAAATACGTGAACAATGAATGAGAAGGAGATACTATTCAATGCAATAAATAATCTTGCTGAAGAAAGTATTATAGCAACTTGGGAGGGAGATACTGCCAATAGTAGCGATAATGGCTTTGATGGAGAAATAATGTTGCAATTTCGCCATCATCCGCCCTTGAAATTACCGGCAGAAATAAAAAGGGAAATTCGTAACAGCCATCTATCTTATCTGGAAGAAAGGTTGCATCGCAATCCGAATTACCTTTTGATAGCAGAACGCATAGCCCCATCAATGAAGGAAAAACTTAAGGAGAAGAAAGTTAATTTTCTTGAGGCAAACGGGAATATATTCTTGTACCTGGACAACATTTATATTAATATTGATGGCAAAAAGAGCCTGAAAAGTAAAACTACAACTAATAGGGCATACACGAAAACAGGCCTTGCCACGCTCTTCCTCTTTCTTACAGATGAAAGTTGGATCAATAGGCCATACAGGGATATTGCACATTATACCGGTACAGGCTTAGGGAATATAAGCAACATATTTAATGGCCTTAAGGAAGATGGTTTTTTGATCCAGCTAACGAAAGAAGAGATGAAATTGGAGAATAAAAAAGCACTTCTTGAAAAGTGGATAGCAGAATACGAAAAAAGGCTTAAGCCATCCCTTGCCATGGGAAGATTCAGGTTCCTGAAAGAAGATGATTTTTACGACTGGAGGCAAGTCACGTTAAAGAGCAGTAAAACTTACTGGGGAGACGAACCCGCCGGAGCACTTTATACAGACTATCTTCGTCCCGAGGTGCTGACACTCTATACGAGTGAAGAATGGAATGACCTCATCAAAAATTACAGATTAGTCCCGGATAAAAATGGAAATGTGGAAGTATATAAAAAATTCTGGAAGGTAGATCAGGTCAATGAGAATGTGGTTCATCCATTATTGGCATATACAGACTTAATTAATAAAGGTGACCGAAGATGTACTGAAACAGCAGAAATAATATATAATGAATATCTACAAGATAAGTTTTAAAAAACTCAGGCAACAACCGGAGGTATCTGAAATGCTTATTGCTTTGGAAAGAGGGCTGAGTAAATATGATATTGACTTTTATCTGGTTGGCGCAGTTGCAAGGGATGTGTGGATGACAGCTATCAATGGAATACCTCCCAGCAGGATTACAGGTGATATAGATTTCGCCATTTTTATAAATGACAAAGGAGTTTATGATGCATTAAAGAAGTACCTGATTGAAGTTGAAGGCTTTTCACCTTACAAGGGTAATGATTTTGTTTTGGTCTGGAAGGGATTCTTGCAGGTCGACCTTTTGCCCTTTGGTGAGATATCAGGTAAGGGCGACAGCGTTTCAGTTGACGGTACAGGCTTAACAACAATAAATGCACCAGGTTTTCAGGAAATTTATGATGCCGGACTTCCGGAGGCAGACATCGAGGGAAAACATCGATTTAAATTCTGTACGCTACCAGGCATTGTACTATTAAAATTAGTGGCCTATCAGGACAGGCCTGAAGTCCGCCGGGACGATATTAAAGATATAAGTAAGATCCTGCAACATTTCTTTGAAATGTATGATGAAGAGATTTATGAAAATCACAATGACCTGTTTGGGCCTGAGACAAATTTAGAGCATATAGCTGCGGAAGTAATGGGTAGGGAAATAGCAAAAATAACAAGCGCAAATACCGATTTCTCGGAGCGTATTGACCAACTTCTTGAAGTTAATGCGGGCGAACTTCATTCCAGTGCAATAGGACGAATAATGAGTGAGTTTTTTGGCAACACTATAGAGGATAGTGTCACTGTCATCCAATATATGCTAAAAGGGTATAGGACTAAACGATAAAAAGACATTCTATATATTTGTTAAATAACATATTAAGTAAGTAAATGGAAGAGCAACTGATATACGCGACTTTAAAGCACTATACCCTGTATGTAGCCCAATTGGATTTAACTGTACATGCGAGGATATCCAAAACTGTTGAAGCTACCGGTGAACAAGATTTTGAATGGAGCGTTAGCCATTACTGCCAGCCAAGTGAAGGAGCGGGAGTATACATTCCATCTGTACAAAGCGGAAACACTTTTGAAGAGACGGAAGCACTCCTGTTTCTATATCTAAAAACATTTACCGCATTGGGGGTAATCACAAATAAACACTATTAACGACGGGCAGCCTGCGAGGATGCTGATAACTAAACATTATCATCTCAGATGATGGTGTTTTTTTAGGTTTTAAAGACTTATCCTTTTACGGAACTATAATGCTAATCCAAAACAAGTAAGATTATCAGTAACCCTATAATAATATATGCGGCAGTTATGACTCCGGAGGAGCTTAGCCGGTTCTATCAAAGTATTGCTCAATCCTATGAAGCTAAGAAGAGTGCTGCCCATACGTCCTTACATAAGAATCTCAGCATTTTAACAGATGCATATCATGACTACGAAAAAAAGAATATAAAAGTATTAGTAGAACAAAAAGCAGCACTACAAAACTCCAGAAAGCTTTGGAATGAGAAAAAATGTGGTGGTTGTGGGAGTAAGCTGAACCTGATCACTTCGGATTTTGGAGAGTTTTGGGGCTGCCCAAGATTTAGGGATGCTAATGTGGTACATACCAGGTTTAGTTCAAACCAGGAGGTAATGTTCTCTTATAAAGAGAAAAACTTAAAAGTGAGAATCAATGCGCATTGGGCCACGGACATACTCAAAAACACGAATTTAACTGCGTCAATTGCAGCTAAGGAGCTTATTGGTTTTTACTCAGATGTGGGGCTGGAAGACCTGAGAGAAAAGTATGGATACAAGAGCACGGTCGAAAGCATCTCCGGTTATGTAAATGCTAAAAAAAATTCCGGAATTGAAGAAGAGATAATTACCAAACACCTGACTATGTTATTTCAGAAAACCCAGGTCCAGATGGGAATTAGATATAAACTAGAGGGTGAGAGAGAAAAAGTTGCGATAATTGATCTAGTTTTATCCGATAGCCATCTTGTCAACATTATTGAAATAAAGCGAAGTAGTTATGATGTCAAGCCCCAACAGCTTAAACTATATTATTCCCTCGTTTCGCATATACTTTCAGATAATGGGGACAAGAGGAAGTGCCAAGGCGTTTTCATAGTATATAACAGGGAAGAGTATACGTATTCAGACGGCACTAAATATCTTCTGTATGACGACATCAGGGACATTCAGATCAAAGAAACATTAGTGAAGATTTTCGAGAAAAATTCATACGTTTAGAAGGCCTTAATTATCTATAGCACTGTACTTTAAGGGTTCACTTATGCTAGTACCCCTCTAAATTGCCTGTTTTTTACAATTTATTGAACGTTTTTTAAAATGCCTGTCGGCTCGTTTACAGTTAATTTTGTCCGCTATAGTTTTTACACGATGTCAAAATTTTCATTAACACCGACAGGGGTTGAGGCCTTTACTGCCGAACTTTACAAATTGGGTAACGATAGGCTCCAAACGGAAGCTGTTTTAGTTGCCGAAGACACCCGCTCCTATATTGCGGCGAATTTTGAGATGCCGGTACACCAGCTTGAATTATTACGCAATCTCAACGACAGCTTTGTCTATATTTTGGGATGGAGCCTTGCGGTAGCGCTGTTGAACCGCAGGCCTGTAACCTATTCAATATTAAATGATGTTACGGAATGGGGTCACTGTAAGAATTCCTGTATCCTGTTAAGCTCCCAATTCGCCCACCATCTTGATGAAAATGGAGTAAGCACAACCGGTAAACTGATTGTTCAGGTATAAATTACGATAATGATATAGCAATTCTGTGAGCATGGGAGCATCACTTCATTGCTGGGGCGGCATCAGATGCCGCCTTTTTTCTATAAGAAGGTGGCATTGATAATGGTATACCAGCAGTCTTGCGCCACACGAACCCCGGTAAGGTTCGTGTGGCGCACCGCCACCTAAACCGGCAGCGGCACTGTCCTGAAATCAGCTAAATTTAGAAATAATCCGCGTTGCAACGTATAACCATTGCGAAACAGCTGCCACAGCAGGGAGCAGCCCATCTGTGCGAGTGTGGAATTGATAAACAAATCCTGCTTCTCAAGTGCCTCCGCAAGCGAGCAGCTTGGCAGGTTATCATCGTCCGACTGGCGCAGCAATTCCCCATATTCTTCGGTTACAGAAGGCAGGCTTTCAACTGTCTCGAATTTTTCCGAATTTGGCTGCTTTACTTTTGCTATCGTGGCAAGTATCGCTTGCCCGCTGTCCTTCCCGTTACCGAAATCCATCCAGTACCTCGGGGTATTGGCATAGTGGCTGCCGCCGTTGGCTTCTGCAAGCACTCCCGCAATCTCAAATCGTGCTGCCACTGTGTCCACGCAGGAAATGTAAATTGCTGCCTTAGCATTGCCTGATTGGCTGTCAAACTTCTTATCCACAGCTTTCCATCCCGTCCCGAAGAAGCGGTTGCAACGGGTAATGAGCGCAGCAGCCTTTGGCAATCCGACTTCGCATTGGGCAAACAGCTGCCTGCCACGGTTCGCTTCGGTCACAATATCGTCATCCCACAGGCTTACCTGAAACCCTGCATGCCCGAGTGCTTGCAGGCTGTGGCTCATCCGCGCAAGGGCTGTCAGCACCTGCGAGCCTGTACCGCCTGCCCCGATTAGGCAGACTTCTACAGGATTGGTTGGGTTTAAAAGTTCGGGTGCTGTAAAATGGGCTTTAGGTTTCATCGCAGTAAGTGTTTAAGTTGCTTGTTATTGGGTACAAGTTCCTCTACAGGAAAAACGCTCCCTGTTTCGGCAAGGCTTTGGTAGAGGCTGATAAGGTTGCCTTTTACAGGGTTATGCCCGCCAATGAAATGGCTAAAATAACTCCCGAAGAAATAGCCCTCCCAAGCCGTGATAAACTCTTCCAAGGCTGCTGACTGGCTGATGCGCACGTCAACAGAACCCATGCAGACATTCCCATTATGGTAAAGGTTGAAGAACGGGGCATTAAACAATGGCGTGCTTAGGCGGGGCTTTCCCTTAGTTGCAACGGCATAGACAAACAGCCTGCTCTTATTCGCTGTCCAAACTAAGGCAGGTAGGGGGAGTTCCTGCGATGCAATCCCGAGGCTTTCTGAAAAGTACAGCTTTTGGGTCTGTGGCTTGGTATACCACACCACGCTGCCATCTTCAGCAGGATTGATGTGAAGCACGCAGGAAGGTAGCAGCCCCTTGGACTTTAGGAAGGCTTTAGCGGCAGCTTTTCGTGTATCAAGTGCCTTTGCCAGTACCTGCGCCTCTTTTACGCTTAGAGCCCTTGCATTGACGGGGCAGCCGTTTTCGTCCATGTCGTAATGCTCAAGGTAGAGGTCATTGGCATTGTTCTCGGGTTTGAATACCACGATAGCGGCAGCAGGGTGGTAAAGTGTCGGTGTGGTGTCAGTTGTTTTCATCGCCAGTTGTATTTAGTATATAGCATACATCATCTATAAGGGAAAAGAGCCTGCACTCAAAGTCAAGGCTCTCGGTGTCCTGCACCCGCCCGTCAAAAGTGCGGGTCAGTACGGGCTGCTGAATATCACGGCATTCGTTGAACTCATTGTTCACGCACTCCGATAGGGTATGGTAGAGCCACCCTTGGGTCTCGGCACAAAAGCCGATGTACTTGTCCATCGTGATGCAGTCCTCATTATAATCATCATCCTCTTCGCCATGCAGTATTTGGGTATCGGCGTGGCGGTACACATGCCCCTGCGGGTGATCCCGCCAAAGCCCGAAAGCCTTTTCGGCAATAGACAGGCAATCGCAACCAAAGCTGTCAGACGGCGTAAACCGCTCCAATACTCCCTCAAAATGGTTCAGGTGGCAGGGGTTCCACAGCCTGCGCTGCATTACCATGCCTATATGTTCAGCCTTGTTCAGCTGTGAGCGGTTGCTGTTATAGCTTTCCTGTTCCCAATCTGTTGGGTCATTCTCCACCCATTCCCGTATCATGTCGTACTGCCAACAGAGGTAGCTGCTGTCATCGGTATAGTAGGAGATGCCTGCTATGTGGTACAGATAGGCGCACGTAGAGAGCAGCAGCTGTGTTGCGTGCTTTGTTCTGCGGTCTTGGAGCAGCCCATGCAGCGGAACAACAGGGATATAATAGAGCGTGTTGCCTGTGTTGTAGGTTTCCTCGGCTTGCAGCACGATGCTGCCCGCAGCGTTCCTGCTTTCTGTAATTTCTATCTGCTCCTGCCTTGCCCGTAGCAAGCCTTTCGCCTCCCAGAGGGCTACCGCCTTGTTATAGGGGTAGCCAAGGGAGCGGGTTTCCATAGGTTCAATGCTGTAATGTCCACACAGCAGGGTAAAGGAGCAGTAAAAATCTTCTTCCTCCTTTTGTGATGCAGCAACAGGCTGCCCTGCAAGGTGGGGTAGGAAGCGCACCTTTAGAAAACCATAGGCAGCAGCCCCTGCGGGGCAGATTGCAGCCTGTCCCGCTGCACCTCGGCGGCATCCCTGCGGCGGTTTACTTGCAGCAGGAACTGCCCTGCGCTTTGGTGCAGCAGCTTTTGCCTTTTGTTTACAGGCAGGTGAAGCTGCCCGCTTATCCTTTGTTGCATAATCCATAACTTTAGTTTTATGTTATCCTTTTGTACCCATCATGCTCTCAAAGCGGTACTGTACTTTATCCTCACTGATGACAGGACCACTGATTTTAGCGGTTGTCAATATGGGGTAAATATTGGCATAGAATTGCAGCACCGCATCGATGCTCCATTTAGCATCGGGGTCGGTAAGGGTAATCTCATTCCCCTTCTCCCTCAGCAGGAATATCCTCGGCATTTGGCTCGCTATCACCATAATATTCGGTATTAGGTTCTACATCTTCCTCTTGGGTCTCGGCAGGCTGCGCTGCCCCGAACAGGTCAGGCGCAAACTGCGCCTTAAGGCTATCCCTGCGCCACCGCAGCTGTTCTGCCTTGTCAGGGTACTCGGTCGCCTGCGGCACTTTGCACCACGCTTCCTTAAACTTCCCTTCTGCCTCAAGGGCATCCACCTGCTTCATCGCCTCAAGGAATTTCTTTTCCTTAGGGCTTATATCTGCGGCAGGCTTGTCAGGCTTTTCGGTTTTCTTTTTCTCCATTGCAGATTGTTTCTTCGCTTCTTCCTGCCCTTTAAGGAACTGCTCCATGTTAGTCAGTAGCTGTGAGGTTGCCTGTACAGGGGCTGCGATGTTGGGGAAAAACCCTTCCCCGAGTTCCTGCGGCGTACCTTTAAGGATAAGGGGAGGGATATGTGCCTTTGCAGCATCACCGCAAGCATCGTTCTGCAACAGCACGGAAACGGTCAGTTGCTCCCCGTACCTGCGCAGGGTCAGGTTCAGGCAGCCCTGAAAGTCAAGGGCTGCCACCTGGCTGAAAAAATTTGTAATTGCCATAATCTTAAAATTGAATTATTCAAATAGCAGCGTAACTGCCTGCCTGTATTTATTATTCTCATCATGCCTCGCCTGTTTTACGATGCAGTCGATTGTAAACAGGGCATTATGCCCGTCAAAGAGATGGTCAGCAAAAAGGCTGCTGCTCTTGGTCAGGCTCTTCCCGTTCCTGTGGATTGCCTCGGCTACATTTGTTGCCACCCTATACCAAAATTCAAATGGGATAAATCCGTTGTCCCAACTGCTGCGGATGGCTTCCTCGTTATCGGTCAGGTATTGGCAGGCCTGCTGCAGGCTCTCCAGTATGCCCTGCACCTGTTCAGGGAAAAGTGCTGCGAGCAGCTTGCCCTTCTCCACATTGTTGAGGTTCTGTAATGGTTTCATAAGCTGTATTTTTTAATGCAGCCCCGCCTTGCGGGGCTGCGGTTATATCTAATTCATAAGAAGGGCAGCTGCCCCGCCTTTTGCAAAGTCAGTACAGAGGTCAAAGGCTTTTTGCGCCCGTGCCTGCGCTGTACCGCCGAGGTAGATGCTTTTCATCTTGTCCTCATCGTTCTTGAAGTTGCGCACGTTTTGGTAGTAGCCCGTTACGGCGTTGTATGCCCCGAATACTGTCCCTTTAGTGGTTTCCATCTGCTGCGTATCGCTTGCCATTGCGTACCCGAATGCGGCATCACAGGCATTTTTGAATACGCTTGAAAGTTCTTCTTCCGCACCCTTTTTTAGTAAATTGAAAGTCTCGACATTGGGGCAAAGGGCAAGCTGTATCAGCTTTTTGACTTCCTTGTCTTCAATGCGCACGTTTGCCCATTCATTAAAGATGCCTTCCAACTGTACCGAAAGCGTATCAGCCACGCCCATTACCTTGTGGGCATCCTCTAATCGTTGCTTTGCATTGGCGGTATGCCTGATGCGCACCACATTGGTAGCCGAGCGCAAGGCAGCGTTAAGTGTGTTTTGGCAGACGATGCGGATAGGGGTAAAAGCTGCGGTAATACTGCCCGAACCATCGTGCGAGGTAGTCAGGAAAATATACTTTTCGGTAACATCATCCCCGTTGCCTACACGGATATAGCCGGGCAGCTTGGCAGTAATAAAAATGCGCTCACCCTGCCCGATAGCTCCTGCGGTCTCGTATAAGATACCGTCCCCGCCACCTACGATAGCATCAAAGAATGCGAAGGCATCGGCGTTTTGTACGATTTGGTAATCCTTGCCCACCACGCCAAAAATAGCGTTGGTATCGGTGCGCATGGTTGCGTACTGGTCAGGTACGGCAAAGTCAATGGCAGGCTCGTTGCCTTTAGCAAACAGGGGCGCTTTTACCACTTGATAGTCAAGCCCCGCGTACGCTATCGCTTCGCGCGAAGTCGGGTAGTCCTGCACGGTTTGCCCAAGGGCATGCCATGCTTTTTCCTTTACGCTGAAAAAAGAGTATTTTCCTGTGTTCTCGTTGAAATTCAGATTATGTGCCATGATATTTAATTTTTAAAATTGAACTTAATTTAAAAGGGAAGGTCATCGTGCTGCCCGTCAGGGCTTACCTGCGCTGCTGTAACCTCCATCGCTTCGGGCTGTGCCTTTGCGGGGGGTGCAGCCTTGTTCTTATCTGCTGTAGCCCCGCCACCGTGAAGCGTGATTTTAGAGGTGTGGAAGTTCAGCCCCGCTTTAGCATTGCCTTCGCCGTCCACCCATGCCCGTGCGCTCACCCGCCCCGAGAGTTCCACAATACTGCCTTTGGTGAGGTACTGCGCTATGCCTGTGGCTATCCAGTAGGAACAGTCAAAAAATTCGGTCTGCGTTACCCGCTCGCCGTTTTTTGCCTTGTAGCTGTCGTTAACCGCTACCGAGAAATTAACTACCTTCTTGCCTTCTGACAGGCTGCGCACTACCGCATCGCCTGTCAATCGTCCTGTAATGTCCATGATGTAAAGTTTTAAATGAAACAATCTTATTGCATCCTCTTCAACCCCTGCCAAAACAGCATTTTCCAAAAGAAAAAAGGGAAAAAAAGAAAGCCGTCCTGAAGTGTGCGGGCGCAAGCGAAGCGCTATAAGTCCCAAGGGGTGGCCATCGGCCATTATGCGCGCGCAGCCTGCGCCCGCACGATAACTTCGCTTGCCTTTTTATCCCTTTTCGCATTGGAAATGCCCATTTCTGTCCTTCCGTTATTTAAAATGGTTCTTGAGCAGAGGAGTGTATATTCAGTGGTAGCGTTGCTAGCAACAGGATAAAATAATGAAGTGTATTTGGAGTGTTTGTATGAATTTAATTTTTATATTGACGTGGTCTAACTATAGCATATGGAACACTTTACCGATGATCAAAATGAATATGCCCGAAATGGAAAAGGAGAGATAAAGTTCATATTGGAAGTGGAACGCGGTACAAAAGGTTTTACTTGCCTTGGCTGCAATGAAGCCATGCACCCTGTCCGCAGGACCATCGAGCATTATAAATCCTACTTCCGGCATGAGGCCAAAGATGTGGCAGTTGAGCGTAAGTGCACCTTTAGCAGTGAACAAGCCAGAAGGATCCTGGCAATGGACATACTCTCTCGCACGAAAAGAATTAAAGTTCCTAACCTTTACAAATACTCACCGGACAGTACCTCTAAAATTCTTATCAGGGAAGCTTCCTATATAGAGGCTTCAAGCGTAAAAGGTAATATTACTTTCTATCATGATACGGAGGGGGTGTTAAGGTGGGGCAGGAGTCCTGATGCCGATCAATCGGCTATTTTACAACAAGCTGATATTGTCTTTTTTAATATACATGAGGAACCGGTCCTTATAATTCGGTTTTCGGAAAAGAACAAAGCCATAGAAAAAGAGAAGCTAAAGATTCGTGAATTAGGAATTGACACAATCCAGATAATACTTCCTAAGGACACACCTGAGAACATCGCAAGAGCCCTGGAAATCACCCAGTACACCAAGTGGGTTTACAATCATGTAGAACAAAGCACAAATTATGCACAATTACAGCAACGAAATAGAGAAGGAGTATCAGCATCTGATGCAATCGAAATGGGATTTTTTCAGGAAACTTTCGCCTGCAGAGAGAGCCAGATTAACAATCTTGTACGAAAAATTACAAGATACCTGGAATCGCAACACTATAGGGAAACTGAGCGACAGCTTAGAGAAGAACTCTCAGGAATTGAAAGCGATACAGTCCGAGATATCACAGAACTGGACGATTTACGAAGCTCGTATCGAGCGGGAGTTGAAGCAAGATATTCGGGAGAAATTGAAACAATTGAAGGCGGCGAAAGAGAATTCCGATTCAGCTTTGGAGCTACGCAAGAACAAGTTAGAGCAACAGAAGAAGATCTGGAAAGAAGATATATTGCTAAGAGAAAGGGAATTATCGACCGAAGAAGCGAAGTTGAAAAGCTTATCCGAGAGTATGACGATGTTGAGCGATCAGCGGCTGAAATTGGAAGAGAGCAAGACCGTATTGATAACGAAATCCAGTCAACTGAAAGAAGAGTCGCAGAAATTATCAGAAATCGAGAATCTGTATCAGAAAGATTTAGCGACCTTACAGAGCAGGAACAATCTAGAGCTGAAAGAGAAAGACAACGTCTTGCAGCAGAAGAGGACAGAATCCCGGAAGATATTGAAGAAGGAAGAAGAGCACAATCAGCAGCTTTTGAAAGAGATAGAGAAGGAGCAATTAAAGCAGTTAAGGATAGAGATTGCAGTGGAGTTACCGAACTGTCCGGGGGAATTAAAAGAATTCTTGATCAGCGGAGAATTATCCTTGATTGGGATGAAGTACAAGAGCCTTACAACAGAAACAGAAAAGCTTATGACTGCTTTATTGACCGGACTTACAAGAAATGGTTTGACAGTTGAGGAATACTTTAAAAAAATGGATGAACACGCTTGCGCTTAATAGTATATTGCTGATATAAAACTGTCAACTCTGCAAGTCAACTCTCTAAATCGGGTAAATACTTATCCAGTGCTTCACCCTGTTTAAAAGCCAGCTTGCCAATAATCTTATTGTCTGAAACGCTATAATGTATCTCTACATAGAAGTCGTTAATAGCATATAGCTGATGATGAATTCTGTTATATAGAATATTATCTACATGCACACCGCGTTCCCAAACGGTTTGGTATTGCAGTTCTTCCGAAAGGATAAGGAATTCGTAAAGCTTCATGACTGCTTTTCTAAAATTGACAAGGTCAGGGCATCAGGCTGGCCATTAAAGTACTTTTCCAGTACCCGGCTAAAAACAGGATTAGAATTCTCAACAGCTGCAAACAAGGTCATACATGAGCGCAGCTTCAAATCATCAGGAGTGCCGAATATCTGGTTGGCTGTCTTGCCCTCAAGGGCTAATAGTGCTTGTGAAATCTCAACAAGGTGCCTGCCTAATACAGGGTGCTTCAGGTACTCGGTCGCTTGGAAAATTCCGTTCAGGCCAAAATAACGAGCGGTCTCACTGGTGCCCAACCCTTTGACTTGGGGAAAGATGAACCACATCCAATGCGATTTCTTACTGCCTTTTTTCACTTCAGTGAGGGCGGTGAGGTACATTTGGTTTTGCGCTTCTAAAAACCTGATTAATTCTTTGTCCGGCATTATATCAACTCAATTTTAGGTTGGCTAAATTACTACTTCATACGGTATGTTCCAACCGTATTAACGGTACAGAGGATTAAGAAAGCTTCCTTATCCTACGGAAAGTAAGGTTGATCCTGGGCAGCATTTCTTTAGCCGATTTCGGGATATGATGTTCCCAATAGGTATTGGTGGTTCCTGACATAAGCAGCAGCGTGCCGTGATGCAGGGGAATTTCCAACTGCGGAACTCCTTTATTCGTCTTATGCCTGAACCGGAATGGCCTTGTCTGCCCAAAGGTTACAGAAGCAATAGAAGGGTTCTTGCCGATCTTATGCTCCTTATCGGAATGCCAGGCTACGCTGTCATTTCCGTTGCGATACAGGTTCAGCAATACGGCATTGAAGGAAAGCCCGGTCTGTTTTTCAACTTTCCAGCGCAACTCCAAAAGATCTGGTGTCCATGGCAGTGCGCTTTCGCCTGCTTCCTCCTGCTCGCCATACCAGGCGATCATACGGGGAGCCGTAACTACCTTATCATACATAGGCATCTGGTATTCGTGCCATGGCGTATTATGTAATAGCGTATGGTAGTACCGGTCAGCTTCTTCTTTCGGGATAAAGCCATCGTGCTTCATAAGCTCCAGGTCCGGCAGGTCATATGTTTTTTTACCCTCTGTACCCGATGTGAACAAGTCGGTATCATTAAATAGTGTCATACATTCTAATCTTAGTGTGTTGCTTTCTCTTTAGCCTCAGCCATCTTATGCCTTGGCAGGTTGATCTCCTGTTCCTGTGGATACGGTGCCCTGTGTGTCATGGAGACATCTTCGCGCAGCTTCTCCTGCGTACGGGAACTTTCGATGTCTGTTTCCCGATAGCGCGGGTCAGGGATGAAAGGCATCTTTTCCATTTTGGAAATGGTAATCGTGGGAAAATGATAATCCACTTCCACAGTCCCAAGGAGCAGGTAACACCCGCCGCCCTTGAAAGGATACTCCTTTAGGCTGCCGGTGAAATGGGCCGTATCAAAGAATTCACCATTGGCGTCAATCCATGTCCCAAAGTACATGGCGCCCATCTTCGTAGGGACATGCTTGCGCGATACGAGATAGGCGAGCATTTTTACCTGTTTCTTATGATGCTTCACCAAATCGCGTGCCATCACATCACCGCGGTAGGATGTTTTCAGCAGGTTGAAAGGCGTTACCGATACAGGGAATCCCAGCAATTCGATCTCATCAAAAGCGTCTTCAAAGGGCGAGCGCTTCAGATCAGGTAATTTATAGTCCCTGACAGGTTCCGGCAGCAATTGCGGATGGCGGTTCTCCGGCTTAAAGTTCATCATAATGCGCCTTGCCGTCACCAGCAGTTCGTTCTTTGTCTTGCCGGTGCAGCGCAGGGCCCCGATATAGATCAGCAATTGCAGGCCCTCAATCCCGATGGGGATGCGGTTGATAAAATCCTCAAGGGATGTATAATTACCATTGGCAATACGCTCATCCACTATCCGCTGCGCTATCTCTCCCTGTAGGCCCTGCAGGTGCATGAATCCTAAATACACATCCTTGCCATAGAGCGTAGTTTCCACCATGCTTTTATTTACGCACGGGTTGTGGATGGCAGCCCCCGACATGCGCGCCTCATGCACATATACCTCGGTACGGTAAAAGCCGCCCTGGTTGTTGATGACCGCCACCATAAACTCAATCGGGTAATGCACCTTCAGGTAAAGGCTTTGGTAGCTTTCCACAGCATAGGATGCCGAGTGCGCCTTACAGAATGAGTACCCTGCAAAGGATTCGATCTGGCGGTAAATCTCCGTACTCAGCTGTTCCGGATGCCCTTTTTCGGCGCAGCACCTGAAAAAATTATCCTTTACTTTCTGAAGGGCTGCCTTAGACCTTCCTTTGCCACTCATAGCACGGCGCAGGATATCACCATCGGCAGCAGGAAGCCCCCCATAGTGCAGGGCAATCTTGATAACGTCCTCCTGGTATACCATGATGCCATACGTTTCCCCAAGCTGCTCCTCGAACACCGGATGAAAATACTCAAACTTGTCAGGGTAATTGTGGCGGAAAATATACTCCTTCATCATCCCGCTCTGTGCTACCCCAGGGCGTATAATGGAGGAGGCCGCTACAAGGGTCTTATAGTTGTTGCACTTCAGGCGCCGCAGCAAGCCCCGCATAGCCGGGCTCTCGATGTAAAAGCAACCAATGGTCCTGCCTTGTCCCAAAAATTCATTGCATGCCCCTTCGTCTTTGGATATTGACGTATCACGAATATTGACGTCAATTCCCCTATTTTTCTTAATCAGCTTTACCGAATCATCAATATGCCCAATGCCCCGTTGGGAAAGAATGTCAAATTTGTCAAAGCCTATATCCTCGGCAACATGCATATCAAACTGTACGATAGGAAAGCCTTTCGGCGGCATTTCCAGTGCCGTAAAATCCGTAATGGGGTCTTCCGAAATGAGTATGCCGCAGGAATGCATGGAGCGCTGGTTGGGGTACTTTTCCATCATCATCCCATAGCGGTGTATCATCCGTACGATCTCCTTCTTTGGGCCTGCCAAATACTTTGCCCAGCTCCCGGAATATGGATTTGTACTTAAACTCTACATTGGTGCCGCAAAAGGCTACATGGTCTGCCCCGTACCGCTTAAATATATAATCCAGGATTATATCCCGCTCTTTCCACGACCAGTCAATATCGAAATCAGGCGGACTTTTGCGGTTGAGGTTCAAAAAGCGCTCAAAATACAGGTCGAGCTCCAGCGGGCAGATGTCCGTTATACCCAGGCAATAAGCGATGATGCTGTTGGCGCCGCTGCCGCGCCCAATATGTAAAAAACCCATGGAGTTGCTGTACCGGATAATATCCCAGGTGATCAGGAAATAGCCGCTGAACTCCAACTGGTGTATAACCTTCAGCTCTTTTTCCACACGTTCTTTTGCTGCGTGATTATCAGGGCCATACCTTCGGTGAAGCCCCTGATGAGCAAGGCTGGTCAGCAGCTCCAAATCGGTATCCCTGCCTGAGGTATAATTTTTCTTATTCCGGGGTACGCCAAACTGGTACTCAAAATTACACGCATCGATAAGGGTATAGGTGTTGCGCAGTATCTGCGAGTACTGGCTGTATTCCGCTATCAAAGTTTCCATCGGAACCATTTCCTCACTTGCAGCGCAGTAATCATCATCAGTGAGTTTACTGCCCAGGGTGTTCAGGTCAACAGCCCTTAAGATGCGGTGAAGGTTGTATTCCATTTTACTCCTAAAGGTAACAGGCTGAAGCACGACAATTTTGTCAAGCCTTGATTTCCACTGGGGGCGTATCAAAAGCGAAAGCTCTTCAGGCCGCACACCAATGTATTCATATTCCCGAAGTGAAACCGGGACATTATGAAGAGGATAAATGATGGCGACGTCCTCGAAATCAGGTGCGAAGCCAGGTAAAGGAACACCCTCAAGATTATGTTTGGTCCTGTGTCGGTTGATCTCACCCAATCCCTTACGGCTTTTAGCTAATGCAACATATAGCAGCCTGTTCTCCTCGCGCATTTCCATCCCTACAACAGGCTTAATGCCAGCCTCATTACAGAGCTTGTAAAACTCATAGATGCCCGTTACCGTATTAATGTCGGTAAGCGCCATAGCCGCAGCCCCGAAGGCTTTGCCTATGGCAACAAGGTCGGCAATGGGTATAGTCCCGTACCTGAGGCTGTGAAAAGAGTGGCAGTTTAGGTACATATCAGATCGCTTTAGGCTTTATGAAAGCGCCGCTGCAGCGCATGACCGCACCCGGCCCGAAACGGTTCTTTATCCTATCCATGGCCTGGTAGAGCGACATCATCTCTTGGGTATCTTCAAATAGGTTGATCTGGTAGGAGCCCCTCACCAGCTTGCTGAAGCGTATCCCGACAAGGCGCAGGCTCATACGGCGCTGGTAGAGCTTCTCAAAAACTTCCAGCACCGCCCTTGTCAGCGTATGGTCTGCCGAGGTATAGGCAAGGGTAACCTGCCGCGTCTCGGTGTCAAAGTTGGAATACCTTATCTTAACGGTCACATTAGAAGTCAGCCAGCCTTCGCTGCGCAGTTGGTATGCTAACTTCTCCACCATCCCGGAAAGGACGGAGCGCAGGAAAACAACATCCGTCGTATCCTGATGGAAGGTATCTTCCGTAGATAAGGATTTACGTTCCCGGTAGGGTTCCACAGGATTGTTATCGATACCATTTGCCTTCTTCCATAATTCCATTCCGTTCTGGCCGATCATTTCCTGGAGCACCTTTGCCGGCATTTCTGCCAGGGTCTGGATGTTGCGGATTCCGATACGCGAGAGCAGGTTAAAAGTAGCATCGCCTACCATAGGAATTTTCCGGATGGAAAGCGGGTTCAGGAACTGTTGCACCTGAGGCTGGAGTATCTCAAGGTTGCCTTTGGGCTTGCCTTCCCCGGTAGCTATCTTTGACACAGTCTTGTTTACCGAAAGCGCAAAGCTTAGGGGCAGCCCTGTTTCATGGGTAACTTTAGCCACCAGCTCACGGGTCCATTTGTAGGAGCCATGGAATTTGTCCATTCCTGTGATATCGAGGTAGAATTCATCGATGGAAGCCTTTTCCATTACTGGTGCATTCTCTTCTATAATTTGCGAGACCGTATTGGAATATTGGGAGAACAATTCTATATCACCCTTAACGATGCGGGCTTCAGGGCATAGCCGGAGTGCCATCTTTATCGGCATTGCCGAACGCACCCCAAACCTGCGCGCCTCATACGAGCATGAAGCCACCACACCGCGGTCACCGCCGCCAACAATCAGAGGAATGCCTTCAAGGCCAGTATTTTGCAGCCTCACGCAGGACACAAAAAAAGTGTCCAGATCCATATGTACAATCGAGCGTTCCATAATCCTTCCTATTTGTACTGTACAAAATTAGGACAGATAATCACAAAATAGTCTATATTTGCTGTGATAAATAATCACAAAACGCATATGTCTTTATTCTCTGACAATATCAGGCACCTAAGGGTAAAAAAAGGCTTCTCGCAGGAAATCGTTGCGGAAAGCCTCTCCATTTCGCGCGACAGGCTTGCAAAATACGAGTCCGGCACCAATCAGGCACCGTATGAGACACTGGTCAAAATCTCTCATTATTACCATATAAGCATTGACCTGCTGCTCACAGCAGATATCCGTAAGATTGATATCGAAGGCCTTCTGAAACTGGATGACAACCGCATCCTGCTGCCGATTAAGGTCGACAGGGAAGGAGAAAACGTTATTGAGATCATCCCGCATAAAGCGCGCGCCGGTTACCTTACCGGCTACAGTGACCCGGAATTCATAGAGGGGCTGCAGCAGATTTCACTGCCCTTTCTTCAGCATGGGAAATTCAGGGCGTTCCCTGTAGCAGGAGATTCTATGCCTCCGCATAAGGAAGGCTCGTTCATCATCGGAAGGTATGTGGAGCGGCTGGGTGATGTCATGGATGGGAGGACGTACATCCTGCTGACAAAAAATGAAGGCATCGTCTACAAGCGGCTGAACCGAAATGGGAAGAACAGGCTGATATTGAAATCGGATAATACGTTTTATGAACCGTATGAGGTTAGGGCTTCCGATATCCTTGAGATATGGGAGTTTGCCTGCAGTATCGCTACCAGTGAGTATGACCCGGATGACATGAATCCCGAGACCATTAAGGATATGTTTATGACATTGAAGCAGGAGCTCAGGATGCTGTCGGTCGCTAAAGACAACAAACAGGCAAATTAACTAAATATGTTGATACTACTGTTTATGGGTGGTGGGAGTGAATCATTCCCTAGTAATGACTATGTTTAAAAGATATACTTAGAACAATTATCAATTCTTTATGTTCAGTATTTACATATCTTTATAATATAAAATTATCCGATTATGGCCAAAGCTTTTATTTCTTATAGTCATGCAGACGAGAAAGTCAAAGACAAATTACATATTCACCTAGCAATACTGAGAAGAGATGGGGAAATTGATGCATGGCAGGATCAGAAAATATTAGCAGGATCTAATCTAAATCAAACCATTTCATCATCATTAGCTTCATCTGAGATATTTATTGCGATTGTTAGCCCTGACTATTTGAACTCCAACTATTGTTATGAAAAAGAATTTCAACAAGCATTGGAACTTCAGGCGGAAGGAAAAATGATTATCGTTCCAGTAATAGCTGAACATTGTGATTGGTTAAATTCACCCTTCAGGGAAATGAAAGCCGTCCCAAAAGATGGAAAACCAATTAGCGACTGGACAAATGATAATGCAGCTTATTTAAATATTATCAGTGAGTTGAGAAGAGTATTAAACTCATTGAAAGGAACAGTAAAAATTTCACCTTCTGGTGAAGCTCAGACTGTACTATCTAAAAATTATAAAGTTAAAAAGGATTTTACACAAGTTGATGTGGTTAACTTCAGGAGAGATTCATTTAACAGCATAAAAAAATTCTTTGTAGAATCAGTCGATGAGATTAATACAGTAGACAATATACAGGCAATTCTGCTAACAGAAGAAAAAGACAGTTTTACTTGTCTGATCTCTAATAGGGCTAAAATAGACAGTAACGGCTACATCACGGTCTTTATGCCGGGTGAATCAATTTTTGGTAATGCAGACATAGCCTATACGCTTGCTGAACACCGACAGCCGAACTCTATACAAATGAATAATATGTTCCAAATAGAAAGTGATCAATATCAGCTTTACTGGTCGGCTAATAATTTCTACGGTTCATCCGAAAAAAAATCATGGACAGTTAAGGAAATAGCGGAAAAAATCTGGAATGAATTTATAGGACAGGTTGGCATCAGCTTTGATTCCTAGTTAGATTAAGAAGAACTTGTCATGTGGTAAATCACTTCAAAGTGCTCCTTACTTCTTTTTGTTTTCATCAGCTTCATCCATCTGCGTGATAATGTTGTTCACTTCGGTCTCAGCCTCCCTGAGCTTTGACTGGCAGATTTTGATCAGTTCCGATGCCCGTTTTACCTTTTGGGCGAGCTGGTCCACAGAAATCGTGTCATTTTCTATCTCGCCGGCTATTGCTGTGAGCTCTTTATATGCCTCTTCATAAGTCTGTGTCTGTTCCATGTGCTTTTTTTTCTATAACTGTTGAACGTATGTTAGTATCTGCAAGGACTACTTCAATAACAGTCCCTTCACTGATTTTATCAGCATTGCTGACGATCTCCCCATCAACCCTGACAATACCATAGCCTTTTTTTAGGATGTTTGCCGGGGACATCAGCTTTATTGTGGTGTTGAACCCCTCTATTTTACTGTTGTTGCTCTTTAGGCTCGCCAGCGATACCCTTTTAAGCCGCTCTGTTTCAGAACTGATGCTGTTCCTGCGGTTGGCAAGGGTTATTCTTGTAGTTGCTATAGCTTTTGAAGAGAGCTGCAGCAGCTTTCTCTTTTGCGAAAACAAAAGTGTCCTTGCCTCCTCAATTATATCGTGATTTACGGAGGCCAAATTCTCCCTGCGCCCGCTGAGTGTATCTTTTGCACCTATCAGGATGGCGTGCCTGGTGTCGGTAAGTTCTTTGTTATGGGAGGACAGCAGCTGTTGGGAGGCTATAAGTATATCTTTCTGAAGTGACAGGAGTGCCTGCTCAAAGGTGCGGTTGTGTGCTATGATAAATTCCGCGGCCTTTGTCGGGGTCTTTGTCTGCGTATGCACCATCAGGTCGGTTATGCTTTGGTCTTTCTGGTGTCCTATGCCCGTTATAATCGGAATAGGGAACTTAGCCACAGCCCGTGCGATGCGGTAATTATCGAACAGCAGGAAATCCGTCTGGGCTCCGCCGCCGCGTGTGATTACCACTGCATCATACGAAATCCCGGAATTGTAAATCTCGATAAGCTTGGCCAGCAACTGCCCGGCGTTTTGGTCGCCCTGCACAGAGGAGAAGTAGTCATCCACATAATACGTATACCCAAAGGAATTATTCTCAAGGGTATGCTTAAAATCTTCCGCCCCGGCAGATATCGATGAGGAGAGCAAGGCTATCCGCTGTATCACCGGGTTTAGCTCAAGGCTATTATTTGGTGTTATAAAAGCATCCCCGAGCCTTGTAATAAATTCATTTTGCGCAACCAGCTTTTCCAGCGTTGCTTTCTTCTGCTGTTCCAGTACCCCAAGGGTGAAACTGGTATCAATATCCAGAAGGCTGACACTAAGGCCATACACGGCGTGATATTCCACAGCTACAAGGGCCAATACCTGTATGTTGTTTGTGAAGCGCTGTCCGGTCTGTTCTTCAAAGTTAGAGATTTGCCGTGAACCTGTGCCCCAGGCCTTTCCAGAAATCTTAGCCAAAAGGTTTGCCGATCCTGTTTCCTTTTCCACCATATCAAAATTATGATAGCTTTTCTCTGCCTTGTAGGAATGGTTGGTAATATCGGCAATAACCCAGAAACGCTGTTCCCTGAAAACTTCCTGCACAGCCTCGGATATCCCGGCCGTAAGCTGGGATAACCGTAAAGGAGCGGGTGATGGCTGTGGCTGTAACATATTTATCAGGCAAGGTGTTTGCTACAAATATATCATAATTTCGGCGGATGCTATTTGCGAACCACCAAATGTGCACGCGCCGGGTCAGCCAGCAGCGCTTCTATTTCAGATTGTATAATCTCCTGCACATCCTGCTTTACCTGTTCGTAATTGCGCTGTACAATACCCTGATCAATCTTACGTACTGGTTCTATATCCATGAAAGCATCCTCTTCTTTCTTTAAAGCAGCATGGTCATTCTGTATTTCGCAATGGAAAGTCTTGAGTTCAATCTTAGATATAGGGTCGTCTGCTACCATACCTACAAACTCCCCGGAGCTCAACGATGCAATCTTGGAGGCCGGTACAGCTGAATCTAACTGTTTGGATCGGCTGATAGAAGTATCATTACTGTTGATGGACAGGCTTTCCCTATCCTGCATGATCTTACCGAAGCGCTCGGAAAGCTGCTTAGCAGTATCTCCCGTTACCTGGCCTGCAATGATATTGCCGGTTATGTTCATGATCACATCTGCCTGCTCGCGCCCATAATCCTTGCGGAGCTGGCTGAAGTCCTGGATGCCCAGGCAGGTGGCTACCTTATTGCTCCGCGCTGTGGCGATAAGGCTGTCCATGTTGTTGAGGTAGATGGTCGGGAACTCATCAAAGACCAGGCTGCTTTTCTGCATGCCTTTGCGGTTGACCTGCTTTACAAGACGAGTTACGAAAAGGGAAAGCACCGCGCCGTATATCTGTATCTTCTGCGGATTATTCCCCATGCAGACGATCTTAGGATCAGCAGGATTGTTGATGTCCAGGGTAAAGTCGTTTCCCGAGAGCACATAATACAGCTGAGGAGAGGAGAGGCGTGCCAATGCAATCTTTGCAGAAGCAATCTGGCCCTCAAGCTGCTCCATAACGTCGTTAAGGTATGCGGTGACAAAAGGGTTGATCAGCACTTCAATTTCCTTTTCGCTGCGAAGCAAGGTAAAGAGGCTGTCATACTCCACCTGCATCAGCTCCAGGACGTGGGGCAGGGTGCAGAACTGCCCTTCCTTGTACTTGCGGAGATACCAGATCACGGCCGTTAGAAAGTTAATAGGCGACTCCACAAAGAAATCCCCCTGCTTTTTGATCCATTCACGGTTGAGCCCCATCAGTATGGTCCGGGCCGATTCGGCTGCGTCTGTAATATCCGTCATGCCGGAAGGCTCAAGGGGATTGCACCGGTGGGAGCGGCTGAGGTCATCGAAGTTAATCACATAGAATTTAGGAGGCACCGGATAGTTGTCCTTGTGCTTAAGCCACGAATTATAGGCAATGCGCGAAAGGTCATCAAACTTGAAATCATATACGAACATCGTAAAGCCCTTGGCGATATGCTGCGTAATCACGTGGCGTATTACAAAGTAGGACTTTCCAGAGCCCGGGGTTCCGAGGACCATCAGGCCGCGGAATGGGTTGATGATATTGATCCAGCTGCTGCGCACTTTATCTTTTAAATGATACTTTGCAGGAAGATTAATCGAAAACTCATTTTCCAGATACCTTTCCTCCTGTGGAAAAGTCTCGTTCAGCTTATTGAAGATATCCTTCCCATCGAGCTTTCGGGTGATGAGCCTTGAAAGCTTTGTCCCCCACGAAAGCATTAGCAGATAACCTGCCGCAGTCAAAAGCAGGTAGGATGTAACCGACCAAAACAAAGACAGACCTAAAGCAGAAATCCATGCTGAAGCTATGTACAGCACAAAGCCTACAACAAATCCACGGACGGCTGTCTCAAACGTGAGCTTTTCATCCTTGCGCCCCTTTGCGCCTACAAGAGAAATTGCAAGGAACAGTAAAGCGATCCATTTGGGCTTTGAAAAGGAGCTAAACAGTCCTGTCCGTACAATATTCGAGAGTATCTTATCCGTAAAGCCTGCGGTCAGCCCCGTTTCCCTGAAGACCGCATAAAACTCAAAGTAAACATGAAGGAACAGTACGACAAGGCTGATCAGCCTTGTCATATCCAATATCTTTCGCAATGCCTGCTCATTCTCTCCCGTATTCATAACCCTTCTTCATTAAGTGTTTCCCTGCTGCCCTCTCCTTTTCCTTTTTTTCTTCCGCGTAAGATTCTTCGGCACGTAGTCTGCTGCAAATTCTGCTGATGTAAGTGTTTTCAGGATGTCAGAAATCTGTGTGATAAGTGCGGCAGCTTGCGCATCATGTGCGGCTATACCAGAAGAAAGATGATCCAGCTTTTCCTGTACACCACTTTCGGCATCCCGGTCTAAATTACGCTTACCGGAAACATCAGGAAAATGCTCCAGCATTTCCTTGGCACTATAAGCCTTGCCCAGGGCGCTGCCATTAAACACCCCACCAGTTTGGTGGTCTACATACGTCAGTCCGTAGATCCTCCCCTCAGCGTTTTGGCGTTTTACCAAAGTAATTCCCTGGCCTGCCAGCATACCGGTCATATCTGAAAATAGCACAACCTTTCCCTGCACCACGAGCCTGTCAATGACATTCTTTACCCTTGCCCTATGCTGGCTTGAAGTGATCTTATTCTTTGCATACTTTACTTCAAGCCGCGACAGGGTGGGGCGGCTATGGAACAGGCTAGCCTTAATGGGCACACCCATTGGCTCACCCTTATCGGAAATGATCCGGTAGAGCAAGCCGCCATGACGGCTGACCCTTGAACCCTCTGCCCCCTGATCCGCCCGCATATTGTAGATGCCCAGCACCGCATTGAGTTCTGCAAGGCTTGAGTATCGGTATCTATCCAGTACCGCCTCCAGAACATTCTGTATTGCCGAACGGGTCTCTGACTTCCCATACTCAGCAACCCTTACCGTTTTCTCAGTCCAATTCCTCTTATGCCCTTGCGCCTGTACTAGGCCAAACTCAACCTCAAGTTTCTTTCGAGCGGGTTCCGATTTTCGGATTGCCAAGTGGTGCAAGTCAATCCTGCTGCCATCGTGCCGGATGTTGGTGGTCACTACATGCAGATGCGGATGCCCTGCATCAAAGTGCCGATATACCAGATACGGCTGTTCCCCAAAGCCGAGTTCCTGCATATAAGCCCGCGTAATCTTGGTCATTCTCTCGTTACTCAGCTTATTCTCTGACGGGTCAAAATTTAATGAAATATGCAGAATGTTACGACTGACATTCGTATTGAGTTCCATGCGCCGCTCCAGATATTTTTGCTTCATCGTAAAATTCATTCGATCGCTGTCAACCGGATAGTTTCCGGCATAAAGGCAAACTGCCTTTTCATCCCAAACCTTATTTTCATTGTAATTGAGTATGCGGCTAAAAGAGCTACTGACTTTAATTACCGCAACCATCTCTCTGCGATATTTTGCACTACATCCTTGATTTCTGCAAGCTTTAGTAAAATAGAATCCGCTTGAGAGGTGAACTGTAAACCCCAAAGCTCCTGTTCCGAAGAACGAAGTGTATTAAGCTTCCTTGTAATCTGATTCAGGTTATTGCCAAGAGCGTTTAGTTCGCTGTTGAGCAGGACCATTTGCTGTACCATCTCATCCTGTGCCAAATTTCTGTAAGTTGTAACAATGGGGCGATCCAATATTACAGTGCGGACATATTGGCTAGTGCTACGACAAGTTGATTCTGAGCGTTTTCTTATAACCTCTTCATATTCAATAGAAGATAGTCTCAGATGTATCCATTTTGTCTTATTGTTGTTTTTATTTCGCGTCTTCATAGATATTCATTTACAGCCATGTAACGAAGTTAATATTGATAGATAATCTTTACAATCACAGGTAAATTATACACAATACAAGAAAAGTGACGGACTGATTTTTAAATCAGAGCATAATAATATATTTACAGTAATCTAGTTAATTCCAAAATATGCAAACAATTGAGCAACTTATTGCAAAACACCAAGGGTGCAGAATTAAGTCGGTCGACCAATTGAAACCAATTATTAATGAAATTCAAGAGTTACGTATCTACTATGCTATCTTGGAAAATTATAGGGGACATAGCTTGGTAGACTATGAGCTAACTAATGGATTAGCGAGATATAATTTATCACCGGAAGAATTTATTGATATAGAGGAAAAGCTTTTTAATGATTTTTCAAGTTTCGTCGCTAAACAGGGAGATTATATAAGACAGCCATTTGATGAAAATTATGAAAATTATAAATTGCGAAATAAGTGGTATTCTCTGTTCCAAGCCCAACATCTTGGTTTAAAAACTAGACTTATGGACTGGTCTATTGGTTGGGAGACTGCCTTGATGTTCGCGGTTGAAAATGAAAAGTATTTCGGGCACGATGGAACGTTGACAGTTTTTTTTGTGCCTCATGATAAGTTATACAATGCGGATAAAATATCAAAAGTGTCTTCAGAAATCGATCCATTTCAATTAGATCAGGATATGATGATTAACACTCCTATATATATGCTCGATGATAAATTTGATTATGTTGGAGAAAAAAGGATTTCCAGACAAGCGGGACGATTTTGGGCACAATCAATGGAAAAGGCTGGCATTCCCTTAAAAAGTCAACCAGAGTACCAGCCTTTACTCTTAGAATTGATAATTGATGGTGGGTCAAAACAAAGCATAAAAGCTGAATTAGAAGCAAATGGTGCAACAATTGACTGGCGATATTATCGAAGAGATGAAAATGTGGATGGTGAAATCAATTCTATAAACAATACACATCTGGGAAAATAACATACAATAAGAAATAATTACTTATTTAAAAGCTACCTCAAAGCCATAACTAATTTGACAGCATCTGCGGTATAAAACTATTTAGCGAAAAAGTATATCTGTATTAAGATTTGGGCAGGTGTTAACCCAGTATTGTCTCAATAAAGTGACATGGTGACTAAGATAAAAATAAAACCGCTTCCTTTAGAAGTGGTTTTATTTTTAAATGTAACAAAGCCCTATCGATATTAAAGCTTTAATATTTACAATAATTTCACTAAATATTTCGGTTAATGTATTCTATTAAACATAATTACAAAGAATAATTTACATTTGTTAAAAAGTTAACTTTATTATGAGTATAATTCAAGACCAACATACGGCCGGGCCAATAGCAATAGGGTTTGATTATCAATTCTATTACTTTATGTACTTAGCACTAGAGCTTAAACAGGGACAGAAGATTGGCTTTGAAATCAAAGATGATATTCATATTGACAAGCAAGATGGAACAACGATCTTGTATCAGACAAAACATACCATTGTAACAAACGCAAATGGGGATATACAGAATTTAACTACTTTAGATATTGATTTATGGAAAACCTTAAATAATTGGGTTGACTTCATAAATGACGATGGGAAAAATTCTACTTTCCTCAATGAAAATTCATTTATTTTAGTTACAAATAAAAGCGAAAACAATAATGATTTTATCTCAGCACTAGCTTTATTAAAATCAGATAATGATATTGATAAAGTAGTTTTGAAAATAAATGAATTGGAGAATAAAACTCAAGATATTACATTAAAAAAATATCTTAAAAAAGTTAGCAAACTTAGCAAGAGTAAACTGAAGCTGTTTTTTAAAAAATTAGTGATAGAAACTGATACTGACGGAATAATAGAAAAGATTAAGAATAGACTTTTAGAAAAATATTATCAGGCCGATTTAGTTGAGCCAATATTTGAAAGCTTATCATCAAATTTAAATATGGCAAAATATATAGACATTAAAGACCGGAAAAAATTTGAAATTTCGAGCGAAGATTTTGCTAAGCGGTTTGGGAAATGTTTTAAAGTAGCAACAGAAATTAAGCCTTTACCTAGAAGAGAATTCCCTGTTCTACTACCAGATAACCTGGAAAATCAAATTTTCATAAAGCAATTGATTGATATAGGAGAAATACAAACTGGTTCCAATGACATTAGGAATTACACTACCCAAATGCTTAGATTTTTAAATCATTTTACATATTGGTCTGAAGAAGAAAATTTTATTTTACTTACCGATATAAAGGAATTTAAAAATAATAGTATTCAAATATGGACAAATGAATTTAAAGCAAAATATAGACAAATAGAGAAACAAATAAGTGCTGGTTTGTCTATTGATGATTTAGAAGATGAAATTAAAAACTTGGCTCTTGATTTAGTTGACTATATTAGGAAGCAGGACTTATCCATACCGGGATTTTCTTCTTTAGGTGTTGAATTTAGTAATGGACATTATTACGCCCTATCTGATAACCTTGAAGTAGGTTGGCATTTTGATTGGGGAAACAAATACAAAAAGGAATGAAAGAAATTTACTACGTGTATAACAACGAAGCAATAGCAAGTTGTATTTTTTTGTCAATTTTAAATAATGTTGAGAAGTTCGATATTGCTCGTTCCTGTTTGATTTTACCATTTTTATTAGATGATAGAACGGTTAGTTATTTATCAAGAAACCTAGATAACGAATTAGAATTGGAACAACTGATAAAAGAACAGTCAAGATTATTTACATCTTTCAATAAAAGATATTTGTCATTATTGCCAATTACTATTAATTCTTTGGTATTACTTAGTAATAGTAATCAAGTAAGCTTGGGAAGTGAAATAGTAAATAGTACCAGTTTAAATTTAGAGAAGAAAAACTTAGGAGACCGATTTAATAAAATAGAAGAAGTCATACCGAAGTTTTTATTAATGTTGGAAAAATATTCTACTGTCCAACTCTACAAAACATTAAAAGTACAATTATGAAATTTATACTTCACGAATTAAAGCTCTGGTTTAAGGATGAAAACGCAGTACCTAAAAGCTATCATTTTTTACCCGATAAAATAAATGTTATAACTGGTGATTCAACTACTGGGAAAACAAGTTTTTGGAATGTGATAGACTATTGCCTTCTATCCGGTAAGGTAACTATTCCAACTGAAATCATAGACAAAGTTTTATGGTTCGGAATTCGATTTACAGTAAATAAAAAAGAAATATCAATAGTTCGAAGAACTCCAAGTAATGGCTCAGTTTCTGCTGATGTATTCTTTAATTTGAGTGGTTTTCCTGATAATCCTGAGGGCAACAAGGAAGTTGCAGAAATAAAGGCAATTTTAGATGAGGAATTTGGAATCACTGATTCTTTGAGATTTCCTTATGGAAAAGGATTAGGTAAAACAACATTCAATATTTCGTATAGACACTTTTTGCTTTTTAACTCATTAACACAAACTATTATAGATGCACCAGAAACATATTTTGACACTACATTTTATGGGAAAGAAGAATACGACAAAGCGTTAAGTCATATTTTTGATTTAGTTATTGGCGTAAATGATATCGAGAATATCAAAGCCATTGAACGCCTACAAGAAATTGAAACCGGACTAAAAGCGATTCAAAATCAGGAAAAAGGAAATCAAAATAAAGTCAAAAATTTTGAAGCGGAAATATTTAAACTGGTCGAAAAATGTAAAGCATATAAGTTCATTGAATATTCCGAATCTATCGACAGTGTAGATGACGCAATATTGGTGATTAAAGAAACGATAGCCAATACAAAAAAAGTTGCGGAGAATTCAAAATTATTTTCCGAAGTTGATGCTTTGTACAAAAGCAGGAATGCAATACAATCCCAAATTAATGCCATAAGTCAATACCAAAAAGAATACGATCTATATAAAAAGAACCTTAACAAATCTGCTGATAGCTTACAGCCTATTGAGTTTTTAAGTCAGCAATTATCAGATCAATTAGTAGATTCATACGAGACAAAACTATTTGTCGAATCATTAGAATCTTCTTTGAAAAACATCAAGGCTAATCTTTCAAAAAAAATCACCGAACCTCTAAAGGTTACAGGAGATGTGAAAGAATTACGAACGCAAATCCAGGAAATAGATAAACAAATAGCTAAGCTGAATGAAATAAAAAAGAATTATCAATCAGAAGGAGAGAAATTTATTGTCCTTGGTGAAATAAAGTATGCTTATGAGCAGATATTGAAGAAAGAGGTAAGCAAACCTATTGATAAAATCAAACTGAATAGCTTAAATGAGGAAAAAGAACGATTAGCAAAAGTCCCGCAGGAAACATCACAAATTAAATTTTTGATGAAAACAGAGCTGAATCAAAGTATTCAACGAAATTTCAATCTATTAAACTCTTTGCCAACATATAAGAGTAGTCGCGTAGAGTTTAACAGTGATAAAATGATACTACAATTAATTCCTGATGGACAAATGTTTCCATTGGATAATGTTGGTAGTGCCTCGAATTATATGTTTATGCATTTATGCGTCTATTTAGGACTACACGAACACGTTTTAAACATTGAACAGGATCATATACCGGAATTTTTATTTATAGACCAACCTAGTACCCCTTATTACGAAGGGAAAAACGATGATAAAGCAAAATTAATTGACGCTTTTACACTACTAAACTCGTTTGTTGATTATATCAGGGTGAAAAAAAATAAGCATTTTCAAATTATTATGGTTGAACATGCCTCTAAAGATCACTGGATAGACAACGAATTATCTTATTTCCATACTGTAGCTGAATTTTTTGAAGGGAAAGGATTAATACCTAATGATATTTACAATAGCTAGCAAATGAAAGACATGGCATTAGGACAAATGGATAAACTAATTATCCATTTTGTTGGAAATAAAAACAGTGGAGATGGCGTTCGCTTTTCTGATGATCTTACTAATTTTGAAGATATTGAGCAATATTTTAAAAAGTTAATAGAAACTAACTTCAAGTTAGAAGAATTATTTTCTTTTTATTCTTTACCGAAAATTGAATTGAATTCGGTGTATCAATTTATTAGTTCAATTTTTGAAGATAATAATTCATTTGTTGAACAGTCACATAATTGCGCTCGCTATTTATACGATAAAAGTATACATCCTCAGATTAAAGCTGGAGAATTATTAATGGTATATTTTAAAGACTGTAAGATTGGCGAAGAACAGGCTGATGCTATAGGTATGTTTAAATCCGAAAATAAAGATACAGTTCTTAAAGTTTTTAGTTCTAATGACGGCTTTAATTTAAAAGATGAAAAAGGGATGAATGTTAATAAATTAGATAAGGGATGCCTTATTTTTAATGTTCAGAAAGAGAATGGGTATCTAATTGCTGTAGTCGATAATACCAATCGCAGTGCCGAAGCTCAGTACTGGAAAGAACATTTTCTGAATGTACAACCGGTAAAAAATGATTTTCATCAAACTCAGCAATTTTTGGGGATAGCGAAACAATTTGTTACTAAACAATTATTACAAGATTTCGATGTAACTAAAACAGATCAAATAGATTTTTTAAATCGTTCAGTAGATTATTTTAAGAACCATGAAAAGTTCGACAAACAAGAATTTGAGAAGAACGTATTTGAAGATGATAGTTTAATTGAATCCTTTCAAAATTTTGATAAAACTTTTAGGAAAGATAATGAAATCGCACCTGCTGAGAACTTTGAAATCTCAAACAAAGCAGTTAAAAAGCAAGCTCGTGTCTTTAAAAGTGTATTAAAATTAGATAAAAATTTTCACATATACATTCACGGAGATAAAAAGCTAATTGAAAATGGAACGGATGAAGTCGGCAGAAAATTTTATAAAATATATTATGAAGAGGAAAGTTAATATTAGATTGAAGAAAAAAAATCCGAAGCAATAACAAATTTACGTTCCAAATGTATTTAGCAACACTTAATATACAAAACTACAAGGGTGTACAATCACTATCGGTAAACTTCGATCCAAAGTTAAATATCTTAATTGGCGAGAACGGCTGTCGGAAAACCGCTCTAATAGATGCCATCAGATTAATGTATAGTTTAGGTAATCAAAAAAAAGACATCTACGTCAATCTTGAAGATTTTTACTTTGATAGCGCAACAGCAACGCAGAGTAGGAATATTCAACTACAATATATTTTTAAAGGCCTTTCATCTGAGGAAAAAGGTGCGCTGTATGAATATCTTGTTATGGATGCTGCAAATCCTGTAAATGACTATGCACAGATAACTTTAATGTATGAGTTTCAAGACAAAGGTTATCCGAAATTTAGTTATTTTACTGGAGCAACGATTGAGCAGAAAGCAGATACAGGTACTTTCGATATTTTTCAGCACTACTATTTAGGAGCGTTGCGAGATAGCACAACGGACCTGCTTAATGTTAAGTCTAATATGCTTGGATCAGTGATTAAACGATTAGTAGAGCGTTCGAAAACGGAACAGCATTTTAAAAATATAATACAAGCGGCAAACGCTAGCTTATTAGAACGTCCCGAAGTGCAAGACACCCGGAAAGGAGTAAACCTCCATCTTGATGATATTTTTAAAATATCGAATGATAATCAAATAGGTTTGCGGATTGAAGAATCCTCCCGTATTGAAAGCATTGTCAATGTAATAAAGCCTTATTTACCGCATGACAAAGCAACTTTAATCGATGATGGTTTTAACCTTTGGCAAAACAGCTTAGGCTTTAATAATCTCATTTACATCGCAATCATTTTGGGAGATATCCGTGAGCGAATAACCGATAATGCACATCAACATTTCACTTTGTTGATTGAAGAACCTGAAGCACATTTGCATCCACAGTTACAACTGAATCTGTATGATTTTTTGAAAACAGCCAGTGCACCGAACAACTGTCAGCTTTTCATTACATCCCATTCACCTACACTTACATCGAAAGCTTCTTTAGATAATCTTATTCTCCTTAAAAAAAATGCCATAAATATTGGTGGCTGCTTTGATGGACGAGACACCGAGAACATTATAGAGCAATCAGCAAAAAAGAAAGTGATGAATTCACATGATTTTTTAAATAGGAAAAAGCAGCTGGAACGTTATCTCGATGTAACAAAGAGTCAACTTTTCTTTGCAAGAGGAATTATATTTATTGAAGGTATTTCAGAAAAATTGTTAGTAAAAGCATTCGCCCAATATCTTAATAAAAGTCTTGAAGACCATAGAGTAGAATTGATTTGTGTCGATGGCATTTCCTTTTACGCCTTTATACATCTTTTTAATTCTTCCGATCCTCAAAAACGGTTAGGGCATCCTGCGGCGATAGTTACAGATGATGACCGCTACGCTAAACACGATAAAACTTTCAAAAATTTGGCTTCAAAAAATTTCGCTGCACTGAATAATTTTCACACTGGTCTGTATTGTTCTAGTGTGAACAATCGAACAGGTAACCTTGCATCAGCAATACGTTCCCGACAAAGCAATGTTAAGCTTTTGACCGCGTTTAAAACATTAGAGTATGAAATAGCTTTAGCGAACACAGCAATAAACAAGAGTGATTTTCCAAACAACTTTCTTATAAAATATATTTCAATTCATGTAAATGATAAATACTTGAAAATTCAGGAATATCTGGCCACTTTAGCTAACAATGTGTTTTCATTGGAAGAGCAACAAAAACTCGCCATTTTGGTATGGAAAGCACTCCCTTCTAAAGCAGCATTCGCACAAGAATTTTCCCTCACATTGGAAACGGCAGTACAAAACCAGGAAACTATTATTTTCAATGTACCGACATATCTAACCAAGTCTATTAAACACGCTACCGGAACATGAAATTTGAGATTACAGATGACAACAGGCCCTATCTTGAAGCGAGAGGCCGAATAGTACTTAATGCTTGTCCAGGAAGTGGAAAAACAAGTGCAATTGCGTATAAACTGACAAAAATCTCAGAAGAATGTGCGAAATTGTACGGCTCATATGCAGGGATTGCATGTCTATCATTTACAAATGTAGCAAAAGATGAAATCGCAGATAAGTTCCAAATTATATCTAATAAACAATTAACATATCCTCATCTTAATTCAACTATCGACAGCTTTATTAATCAGTATATAACATTACCATTTTATCATCTTTTCAAAGTTCATTCTCAACGCCCATCTATCTTAAATACAGTAAGTTTTTTGGATAATATGAATTTGGGATGGTTTAAGAATAAAAGAAATCAACCATTGTCGGTATCTTATCCTCCTTCAAAACTAAAATTTGAAATGGATGGCAGTATTAGTTGGGATGGTAGTGTTCCAAAACCAAGTATCGTCGATGCATCAGAGTTTGAACGATACGCAAGAAAGTTTAAAAAATGGCAGTATGAGAATGGCTATCTTGATAATGATGACTCAATTTTTTTTGCATTTAAGTTACTTGAAAAATACCCTGAAATCTCAAAGAGCTTAGTAAACCGGTTTCCTTACATAATTGTTGACGAAGCCCAGGACACTTCAGGGCTTCAATATAAAATATTTGATAAGCTAATAGATGCTGGTCTGAAAAATTTTGAATTAGTGGGAGATCCCTATCAAAGCTTATACGAGTTCCGTGAAGCTAAACCTGCCTTGTTCATGAGCAGATATGAAGATACCAGTAACTGGCAAGCATTACGATTTATTGATTGCAGACGTTCCTCCCAGAAAATTATTGATGCATACAGCATATTTAGAAATACCGGAGAAGCCTCAATAACATCAACTTGTTCACACGCAACCGATCACAATTTAAAAGTGATCAGATATAAGGAAACAGAGTTGCCAGCGCTCATTGACAAGTATAAATCGTTAATCAATAATTCCGGTAAAAACTTTATTTTAGTGCGAGGGTCAACGCATTTGCAACAATTCGGTGTTAAAACCTTTTCAGAAAATCCTTGGAAAAGTAGTCTTTCTAAAATGCTTATTGATGCGCATATACAATTTTCGGATGGGAATAGCAAAGCTTGCGTTGATACAATAAGAACAATTTTCGCAGAAATGACTATATCTGGCGATTATAAAGCGAAAAGTGATGAAATAAAGCGTCTAAAAGACGACACAGCTTCAAATATGGTATTTTTTGATTTCTTGCTAACCATGCCGACTATAGACGATTCATTAGAAGGTTGGACTGCTAAAACTACTATGCATATCAAATCAAAATTTGGATTAGATATAGATTTACAGCTAAAGAAAAAAGGTAAAGTTTACACTGCTCAAAATTTGAAGACGCTTCTTTATCCACCGATTGAAACACCCTATCCAATATCAACAATTCACAAAGTGAAAGGTATGACCTTTGACTCAGTTATGATTGTTTTGAGTAAAGATAGTAAAGGGGCAAATTTTTCTTTAAATGACTTCAGGAAGCCACAAGCTTTACCGGACGAGAAGCAACGGATGCTTTATGTTGCCCTGTCGCGCCCCGAAACGCTCGCATGCATTGCTGTTCCTGAAATATTTTCAGAAGAAGAAATAAGAACTCATCTTGGAATTGATATAGAATTTCTTTAAAGCTTTTTTAAACGGATGATATTTCAGTACATTCCCGGATGATGTGGTCAAGTACAGATTGAATTTTTGAATAATCATAATTTTCGATTCGGCCAAAAGCATTTAAAAAACGCATCATGGTATTCCTTTTATCTTCAAGTTCACCCTGGTAAATTGCCAACTCTGTATTATAACTTGTCCAGCGCACCGTGGCATCATTACCAGTATCCAGATAGCATTCGATAGCTGCTGCGGAGCCATTTATATCTGCGAGTTGCTCCCCTGATGGCCCAATAGTTCTAAAATTTTCGAAAATTGGTAGGTTTGGCAATTTTAATATTTTCATATTGGATGGTACAGCCAGCTTTAGGGCCCGATTATAGCTTGCTACGCCTTCTGCATCGTTGTCAAAGAGAATTATAACATTATTTTCTATGCCAATACTTATGAGGCCTGCTGTAAAGTTCACAAGCTTTCCTGTTCCGCTAAATGGATACCCTTTGTCCATATCAACAAATCTAAAAAAGTTTGCAATATTAGGTCTTAGAACACTGAGAGCACGTCTAATAATATTTGCGTCAGATGAACCTTCTGTAACAATTAAAAATTGTGGTTTAGCTCCTAAGGAATTCAATATTAATTCTTTTGTTACCCATCCACCTTCAAGAATGTCGGCATACTGCCAGCTAACAGTTAAAGTTTCGGAGGCTGGACATTTATTAATCAGTTGTAATATTGAAAATGGAGGATAATTTAGTTCAGTAAAATATAATGAAAAATCATCTTCATCTTTTTTGAGCCCGATTTTTTCTGCTATTACTCTTTGTAAAAACTCCTTAAAACTTTGACTTCTGGAGGATTCATCATTTAGTAACCCGACATCTAAGTTTGTAAAAATATCATCAAACTGTTTTGTAGTAAATGAGGCTGAATCAATTCCGTTAGCTTCACAGAAAGTGTCATATATTTCTTTTGTGTCGCTTGCCTTGCTACCCAAAAGCAAAAGTCTTTCAATCACTTCTTTGAGAGGTTTATTTACACTTTCTTTATACTCAGCAACAAGATTGTAGTCATTAATATTCTCATTGTTTGTATCATCGTCATCTACATAAAAGTAAGGCGAAGTTCCTAGGTCCGATCGTTCAAATAATATCCCATAATCAAAGAAAGAATCATTCTTTCCCCAATCTATCTGAATGTTACCAACTGTAAGGTGAATATATGATCCCATATCTGAATTTATTGTAAGTTCTCAAAAGTAAATAATAAAATATCATTATTCATTTGCTAATAATTATTTAAAATAAGTATAAAATAGCTATGAATTTTCTTGATCAGCTAAATCAATTCGCAAAGATTATCGATTCTATTAGTAATAGAATTAGTTCTTGGTTGCGTCTCATTTTTATAATGTCCAACAGCTTTAAAGCATAGCAGAATCCCCGCCCCCGAGTTCCGAGGAAAGGGCGGCAAGATCCGGTTGTGTGATACAACCGTTCATCTTGCCGATTGCACAAGACATGGCAATCTCCATTCCAAACCCACATTTTTAGCAGCTCAAAAAGTAAGAGCTATCATCGAAATGGGATTACCGGCGGAGCAAGGAAATCCTTTTTCGCGCTTTGCTAAAGAAAAGTACAACGGGTTTACCCGGTGTTCTTTTCGGTTTCTAATAAGTCTGTGGAAGAGTATCCGCTGAATATGCAAGGGTAAATTATGCCTAAGAAACAGTCAGCCAGACTTCCTAAATTTACCTGAATAATGTCTAATTTTTAATTTCACAAGATTATGCTGACAACAAATGATGTGGCTCAGGTATTCGATACTATTCTGAGCAGTCCCGGAATGAACGATGCGGTAAAGATCGACCTGCGAATTTCTCGAAAAAATGTGCTGCTACTAACCTATGCTATCGAGCAGGGGATAGCTGAAAAAGGAGAGGGAAAGGGCAGTCTATTTGCACTTGCCCCTGAAGAAGCAAGAAAAGAATTGAAAGACATTTCAATTGATTTTTTAGACAAAGCAGGGCTTGCTGAGCTCAGTGAAAAATTAAAATCCCTATCGGTAACCAAGTGAATTACGGGCTGCCTGGGCAGCCCGTTTTTATATTCTTATACTGCCCGTTTTTAAAAATTTTTTGCCTGTTATTTGCACTTATTTACTCTTAATCCTTTTCTAATTTAGCATTGCATTCAACTGCTAAAGATGAAAACATTTGCTAAATATTTTCCGGAACTCGCATCCTCATTATTTATACTGCTCTTTGTGTATGCAGGGATAATTAAATGGATTGATTATGATAAATTCATCGTACAGATCGGGCAGTCGCCCATCTTGGCTTACTACGCAGAATCAATAGCCTGGTTAGTCCCCTTAATGGAAATATTGATAGCACTGCTATTCCTCTTTTCCAGAACCAGATTGACCGCTTTTTTTGCCGGTTATGCTATGATGTTACTGTTTACATTTTACATCTTTTACATTTTGAGCTTTAGCGCCACCATTCCCTGTTCCTGTGGTGGCATACTCGAAAAATTAGGTTGGAAAGAGCATCTGGTATTTAACCTGTTTTTCATAATACTTGCCATTACGGCCATCTTTTTGTATCCCTCTCCTCAATCTCAAAGCAAGTTATGAAGACAATATACAAAATAGCCGTAATTGGTATGTTGACCACATTATCGGCAGGAATTATATTATCGCTTCAGGCAGTTTCTGAAAAGCGGCTCCATGCCGCAAACAACTTCACCCGCATATTTGCTCCCAAGGCAGTACTTGACAAGGAATTAAAGCTGAAAAACAAATCGTTTTACTTTGCCGGCCACGGGCCTCGCCAGCTCTATCTCGGAAATTATACCGAACCGCTACAAACGTACTTAGTAGATATGGAATTGCATAATAGCAGGGCGGCTTCTATTGAGCTAAAAGAAAAGAATCTTCCATTCCGAACAGTCCGTATTACCGTTAGGCCTCCTTATTTTTATGTTGTAGATAATACTATACCTGCACTTTTCACAGGTCAGATAAACGACTGGAGCGCCACATTAAAATGGCGTGGCACAACACCAATTCTTAGGCATCAGGTAGTTGATACCTGCACTCTGAACTTTACCAGGATTAATGATAACGGACAGACAGTACTGGGGTCATTAAGCTTCTGCGGGACGGTCAGCGAAGGGTTAAGAAACGATCTATTAAAAGGGCAGCAAGACGGCCTGTTTGATGTGGATGGAGTGTTATTGTATGACGGCTATACAGACAGAACAGCATATGTATATCACTACCGCAACCAATATATTATAGCAGACAAGACTTTGAAAAAACATTTTTCAGGAGCAACAATAGATACTAACTCTATTGCAAAGATTAAGGTAAAGCACCTTGAAAAGCAGTCTCAAAAGAAGCTGGCTGATCAAGGCCTTGTAGTAAACAGCAGCAGCGTATTTTATAAGGGCGTCCTTTTTATCAAATCAGCATTACGAAGTAAATATGAGCCACAGGATGTATGGGAGAGGGCTACTGTAATTGATACCTATGATGTCACAAACGGACACTATATCACCAGCTTTTATATATATGACATCGATGGTGAAAAGCCGGGTTCATTTTATATCGTAGGCAATAAGCTGTATGCTATTGCAGGATCAAGCCTGTTGAAATATTCCTTAAGTGTGGATATTACTAAATTTTATCAAGATACTAACGAAATACTGGCCGTATCAGGGGAAGGTCGAAAACCTGTAAAAGAGTAGACCAACAACTTTAAAATTATTTATTATGAAACGTAATTTATTAGCAAGGCTAGCGCCTGTAGCTGTTTTCGCGGTAGCGATAACAGGAGCCATCACAACCAATGCAATGGAGAAAAATGCCTCAAAAGCGGCACCTGTTCCGGGCTATCAGCTGATCAGTGGATCATGTGTCTACAAAAATGACTGTGAGAACACAGAAAGGGATTTCATGTGCACGGTAGGCAATGTTGACGGTGCCCCGCAAATTTATGGGAAGCATCCGTTAACCGGACAATGTAATGTGCCGCTATGGAGGCCATAATGTTCTGAGTGAAAATGGAAAATGCAGTTCACGTGAACTGCATTTTCTTATTTTAAATAATCAGGCTTGGCACCATCCTTTAAAAAATAATCAAGCCATTTCTCAACACTTGCAGTGCAATGCTGCTGGCTGACCGGATTTGTAAATATATGGCCTTGCCCAGGATAAAGCAGGAACGTGCTTTGCTTATTCAGGCGCCGCAGCGCCATGTGCAAATTGAGTCCCTGAACGTGGTGCACCTGATAGTCCTCTTCACCACTAAAAGACAACAAGGGGGTATTAATTTTATCCGCATTAAACAAAGGCGAATTTTCCAGATAAGCGAGGTAATTATCATAGGGAGAAAAACCCATCCGGAACTGTCCATACTCATATCGCCAATAATTAGGGATGCCGGTATACCTGCTCAAATAAAGAAATCCGGTGATAAGATCCTGCGTCCCTGCGCTGGCTACTGCGGCAGTGAACAGGTTGGTCTGGCTTATTATATATGCAGTCTCCCAGCCGCCGAAGGAATGGCCAGTAAGTGCCAGCTTCTTGCGGTCTATGGAGGCTTTTTGCATCGCAGCCATAACTGCTTCAGTTACGCAGTCTACAGCTGACCTTCCAGGACTTCCGATAGTGAAGGCAATATCTGGTAGCAGGACGAAATAGCCTTGTGAGGTGAGATTTGAAATATTAAACCCGGCAGCATTGAACTCGCTGGGGTTTACATATTTATTCACCTCATGCGACTGCATCTCATAAACCCTTACGACCATAGGATAACTCTTATTCGGATCATATCCAGCCGGATAGTAAAGGGCTCCATGAAGCTCCTGCCCATTTGCGTTGTAGGAAATTAGTTCCGAGGTACCCCAATGATATTCCTGGTGTTGGGGATTCGATTTATAAAGAGGTGCCGTAGTACTTCCATCTTTCTTGTAATTGATGTATTGAGGGACATTATAATTTTCCTCTGTAAATACAATCGAGTGGCCGTCATCCGACATGATTGCGGGCTCACAATGGTTAACTGTTTGATGCATCGTATATAAATTTTCCTTCGAGCTCCAGCGGCAGAAGCCACTATTCATCAAGCCCGTAAATTCAATCATTATAGGCTTGGTTATATCAAACCGGCCAGGTATATTGTCGCCATTATAATTCATTACTGGGCGCTGCTGTTCATTTTGCGGGACAATGCGATACTGCAGCTGTTGCGTCCTACCATAGGTAACCCTGCTAGCCTTTTCCCCATGTGGGGATACTATCCAAAGATCATACTTGTCGTAGAGCAATATCTCACCATCATCTTTAGTCCAGCCCGGTATCTTATAGCCGGGAGCGCCACCTGCCCAAGCTCCCTCCTGCTGGACAGGATATGGAATAGACCTGCTGACATTATAGTGCCTGCCTTCTGCAATATCATAAACCCACCAATGGCCATCCTTAAAGTACGCAATATATTTTCCTCCAGGGGAAGCATGCGTATTATTGGCATTCCCATCCTGGTTTTCAAGAATAAGCTTTTTGACACCTGTCGCTAAATCAATCAGATAATAATTCCTTGCAGCAACCATATTGAACTGAGGCTCGTAGTCGGTCGTATTATAGACGATAGCGTGGGTCTGGGAACCGTTAAGCATCAGGAAAGGATGCTCATTATCGGTAATTTGAAGAAATCTCCCGTTCGAAGGTTCCCACATAGCAAGCTTATCGATGTTTTGTCCCTTATTGCTAAGTATTCTGTTGGGATAAATCTCTTTGTCATCAGTATTCCAAACCTGCACTATAGGCCGTTCCGGTATTGCCTTTTTCGTTTCCATATAGAAGAATACACGGTTGCCATCCTGGCTTATCGACAAGGTTCCAAGGGCGTTAACGAGCGACTTTGATCTGTCCCCAAAACCAGCATGCCGTGCCGGGTCAAACCACTTCACCTCATTAGAGCGAAGGGCATAGTAGCCAATACTTCCTAAGGTTTCGGTTTTATTATTGGCCCGCTTGATAAAAGCAGCACACTGTCCATTAGGCTGCCATGTCAGATCATAAAAACAAAAGTTTCCCTGCTCAACTACTGTCTTTTCCTTATGACGATGAAGGTCATAGATACCCAGACGTTGCGAGCTTGTACTGCCGCTTGCAAACAAAATAGTATTTGCCACAGGTGAATACTTGAACGAAATGCAATCTGTAATGGAATCTGATATTTTACCTCCCCTGCCAGCTACAAACAGCGTGTTACGGCCTGCCTTTTCCTGCATGTATAAAATAGTATTATCAGTTGCGACCTGATAATTATTTACACCGGCAAATGTGACCTGATCTCCATCAAGTTCCTTGATAATCAGATTTCCGGAGCGGGTAAGGCAGGTAAACCATTTATCCTCAATGAAGGCTCCGCTATACCCGCCCGCAATATCATATGACTTTCTTCCGTCATTACTGATTAACCTAAGGATTTCCTCCCCGTTTGCCCCCTGCTGCAAGAAGCTTATCCAGGAACCGGATTGGGAAATACCCTTTGTGAAAATCCGTTGCCAATTTTGGTAATCCTCCTTTGCTAGCAATCTTTTCCCCGAATACTGCGCCGAAAGCCGGATTGGCATCGCTGTCAACAGCACTATCGTAATAGCCATATGCCAAGCGCTACTTAAAAAAAAACGATCTGCTCTCATCTTAATAGCCCGGATTTTGGGGCGCCAAATTAGGGTTTACTATCATTTCGTTTTCAGGAATAGGCAGTAACTGGTCTGTGGCCTGCCATCCCGGCTTTATATCCTCAAGCGCAGCATCAAGTAATCCTGTCCTTTTCAGGTCAAAAAAGCGGTGCCCAAATTCAGTGAAAAGTTCCAGTCTCCTTTCCTGTATTATGGCAGTTAGCAGTTCGGGCTGTGTAGCGGCTGGTGATGACCCGAGACCTGCCCTTAAGCGGACCTTATCGAGATCTTCCTTTGCACCGATCAGATTGCCTTCCAACGCACGTGCTTCTGCCCGTATCAGGTATTGCTCTGAAAGCCTTAGTACTATGGAATATTCAAGGGAGGTGCCGGTTACAGTACGTTCCTTGTATTTATAGGGATGATACCAAGTCGCTGCACCGTCCGAGATGCCCTTTACCCAATGCACCCTGCGGAGGTCCTCCGGCTCGAAGGCATTGATGAGTTCTCCGGATAACGCTACTTGGGGAGGAGGTCCGCTCACAAATATAAAACCGGCTCCTTCGGCAGTATTCTGCCCCTCATTTTTAGGGGTCAGATGCCAAATAGCCTCAGTGCTTTCTTTTAGGAAGGCATCCTGTATATTCCCAGTAAAGTGATACGTACTTTGATTATTAATGATGTAGGAAGCCGCATCAGCGGCTTCCGCATAATTGGAATTATAAAGGTATATCCGCGCCAGCAGGGCTGTAGCAATAGCTTTATTTGCCCTGCTGCGCTGCACTTGGTCCGGTTCGGGCAGATTTAGTACAGCCTGATTGAGGTCACCAATGGCATTTTGGTAAATCTGGTCAACGCTGCTGCGGCCAATGGTGCTGTTGGCCCTGTAATCCGTTGTTGTTACGTAGGGGACAGGACCAAATAAATTTGCCAGATAAAAATGCAGCAGGCTGCGCAGGAATAGCGCTTCAGCACTTAATCGCGCCTTTTCGCTACCAGTCAGCGCGGTGGAAGCAGCTACGCCTTCTATAACAGCATTTGATGAGTATATCAGGCTATACGCCTCGTTCCACCAAGACCTAATGCTGCCATTGGAGGGTACAAGATTATTGGTATAGAACTGTTGGGAAACGTCGGAAGAGCCTCCGTAAAAAGCGAGCTCGTCGGCATAAGTACCCATGGCATTAGAAATGCCTGATAAATTTCCAAACAGCATTCCATTATCGCGGAGCCGGGCGTAAATATTTGCCACAGCTGCTTCAGCACTGGCCTTATCCTCGAATACTGCGTCGGCATTGAGCTGCGATGATGGAAGGTCAACCTCCACAAAGCTTTCACATCCCGGGGTCAGGAATAGCGCTGGGGCCAATAGTAGGGCAAGCAGATTTTTTCTATTGAAATAAAGTGAAATATTCATAGCTATAGTATTAAAAATTAAACTGTATACCTGCAGAGACCACCTTGAGCGGCGGCAGGCGGTTAATAAATCTTGATTCAGGGTCTGCGCCCTTAAAGCGAGTGATCGTCAATACATTCTGGGCTTCTGCGAAAATTCGGCAGCTGAGGCCTTTCACTATATCTGCTGGTAGGGCATAGGACAGAGATATGTTCTTGAGCCGTATAAAGGAGGAATCCTGAATTGCGGCATCACTGGCGATAAATTTATAGTAAGAATCCTGCGCCTGGGCGTCCGCGCCAGTAGTATAGCGCTGATACGCTGCACTATCGCCAGGCTGCTGCCACCTGCTGAGCACCTCGGTAGACTGGTTGGCCATACTTCCCGGCGTGCCGAGGCTGTAAATGTCACTAAAGGACTGCTGCTTCACAAACTGGAACAGAAAGTTAAATTCCAGACCTTTATAGGCAAAGGTATTTTGCAGGCCTCCAAAGAAGTCAGGATTCAAATCGGCGAAATGCTGTTTATCATCAGGGGCACGGACAAGGCCGTCGCCATTAAAATCTTTGAAGTCGTACAAGCCTGTTTCCGGATCAATGCCTTCATACTTGTACAATTTTACAATGTTAATTGATTCCCCAATTATGTACTGGTTACTGTATGAAGAGGTTTTAAGTCCGGGAAAGGACAATAGCTTATTCTTTAAAAATGAAATGTTGAAGTTTGTTGTCCAGTTAAAGCTGCGGGATTCAATATTTGAAGTGCGCAGTGTCAGTTCAATGCCACGATTTTCTACCTCGGCATCAAGATTTGCCTGAATTGAAGAAAAGCCTGTGGTGCCGGGCAAAGGAACTCCTACCAGCTGATTTGAGCTTCTGTTCCTGAACCATGCAGCGGTCAGGTAGATACGGTCTTTTAGCAAGCCCAGCTCCAGAGCAGCCTCAACTTTTCTATTCGTTTCCCAGCCAAAGTCAGGATTGAAAAGGCGTGAGGGCTGTAAGCCGACAACACCGCCATAGTTATTTCCGCTGGGCGAGTATGTGTTTAAAAATTGGTAATCACCAATTTGGTCGTTACCGGCTGTACCGTAGCTGGCCCTTAGCTTACCAAAGCTTATAATTGACCTATCCTGAAGCCAGTTCTCCTGCGAAAAAACCCATGCAGCGCCAACTGCCCCAAAATTTGCGAATTGCCTGCCGGGGCCAAACCGGCTTGACCCATCACGCCGTCCGGTCAGGTTTAGTATATACCTGCCGTCCCAGTTAATATTTGCCCTTGCGAAGACAGCCTGGTAGCGGTATTTGCTTTCTAGATCCTGAAGCACATCGTGGTAGGATGCAGCGGAGAGGTTATAGATCATACTATTACTGGTATATCCGCCTGCTTCCTGTACCAGCTGATGGTTTTGGCGATGCTGGAATGTAGCCCCTGCCAAAAGGTCGAACCTCACATCGCCGAGTTGCGGCCTCCAGTTGAGCTGTGGCTCTATAATCCAGGATTGCCGCGAAAGGCTATTAACTGCGATTGTGGAAGCATTACTGCCCAGTCCATAAGCAGGGTCATACATAGTAGAAGGCATTGTGGTACTGTCATCGAATCGGGTTTCGGTATAGCCAAAACTTGACTTTAGGTCAAGATTTGAGACAATACTGTACGAAAGCAGGGTATTAGCGATAAGGTCGCTGGTGTTGGCCTTGTATTTGCTTTCCAGAGCGCTTAGGGGATTCGTCCATGTGCTGTTTTCCCAGTTAAGGTTCCCATTTTCATCGTACAGTTCAGGTGCGTTAGGAGCAAGCTGCGTTGCAAGCAAGGTCAGGTCCTGTCCCGGAAGGTTATTTCGCTGAGTTGAATAGTTGCCGGAAAAATCCAGCCTGAAACGGTTGTCGCTGCTGCGGTGGCTAATATTGGACAGAACGTTGCCACGCCTATAGTCAAAGTCACCGGGAAAAACAGTGGTTTGCTTATGATATGTACCGCTAATAAGAAATTGCGTCTGATCGGACCCTCCGGATATGGAGGCATTATAATCTGTTAGAATTGCGGTCCCTCCGGTCAGCACCTCCTGCCAGTCGGTATTTCTGTCCTGATCCCATGTTCCATTGACGTCATAATCTGCGGGCCCTGGTTCAATGCCATCATTTGCAAATGCTTCCCGGCGCATTTGGAGGTAAGCACCGGTATCCATCAATTTTATCCTGCCCGCCACCGAACCAACACCAGTCCTCACCATGGCAGCGAATGCGGTTTTGCCCGCCTTACCTTTTTTTGTAGTGATCAACACCACACCATTGGCCCCCCGGCTGCCATAGATTGCAGTTGCATCGGCATCTTTTAATACCTCGATACTTTCAATATCGGCCGGGTTGAGACTGTTTAATGGGCTGCGTTGACCCGCAATCACAGTACCAGTTACCCCTGCGCCGATATTGTCATTAGCATAGGGTACGCCATTAATGATGTACAGAGGGCTATTCCCATCCGAGCGAAGGCTGTTTATCCCCCTGATGCGTATATCAAAGCCACCACCGGGCACCCCTGAGGTTTGGGTGACGCTAACTCCCGCCATACGGCCCTGCATGGTGGCTAATATATTGGTTACAGGCTGGTTTTCAATATCCTGAGATGTAATGCGGGCGATGCTCCCTGTGCGGTGTTTGTCCTTCACACTGTAATATCCTGCATTAATTACGACCTCCTGAAGCTGCGCCGTATCTTCCTGCATTACGATATCCATAACAGCGTCCGTAACTTCCCTTTCAACTTCGGCAAAACCCATAAAGGAAAAAACTACGATACTGCCACGGGCAGCTGTAATTATATAATGGCCTTTATCATCGGAGACAGTTGCAGAAGAAGTGCCTTTTACATAGATTGTCACACCCTGGAGAGGTCCGGTACCGTCGGATACGATTCCTGAAACGGTTGATTGCCAGAAAGCGATATTGGATCGGGGAGCCATGGAGCTAGCCTGCATGTGGCTGCACCACAGCAAAAGCCCTAAAAAAAAGGCAAAAGAGCCCTTATTCAATGAAATTATTTTCATAATTTTGAATTGTTAAATGAAACGAAAGTTTTGTTTTCTCAGGCCTTCTGCGCGACCGCCAAGTAGCAGCAGAGGGCTTTTTATTGTGTTTGGTTAGCTTGGTCAGTTTCTCATGGGCACAGGTATTTACTGGTTGATAATAGGTTAGTTATTATTTTACCAATATCACCGAAGTCTGCTCCGGGTATTGCTGCATGGCGCGAAAGGTTCAAAGGGTATGAACCTGAAGGAATAGAAAAACAATTTTTCTTATATGCGTCCATCATGAAGTATTGCTACCATGCGATACCAACAAACATTGCTAAGAAAACTAGATGAGCAGGATTGTCTCCTAAAAAGGAGGCGTGGGTTTAAACTCAGCTTATCGAACGGAGGTACTGGTATACCTAGCAACAATAAGTGAGCCCACGCCATATGACGTGAGCATTTACACTTATCTTCCCGTTGCTAAAAATTACCAGTTTTCCGTTCGGGATTCAAAGCGAATGCTTCAAATATTATATTGAAGTATCGCAAATATATATTATCAATAACAAATATAAGAATATATTTTAAATGTGGGTGTTTCAACCCACAAAATATTTTTAAAATCTAAGGAAATTGCCTCTTTTAATACAGTATGTCTAATAAATCACATAAAAAGCAATTTCAAATTTTATTTGGCGAAAAGCTAGGTTCTTTAAGAGAAGAACGTGGCTTAACGTTGAGGCAAGTTGCTCAAAACTGTGATTTGGACCATAGTGATATTGGAAAATATGAAAAAGGAGAAGTCAGCGTGCAGCTCAAAACTATATATGAACTTGCAAAAGGATTAGGTGTGCACCCTAGAGAATTATTTAATTTTGATTTTACAATATTAAGAGATTAGAAGATGCTAAAAAGCATCCTTTTCTTTTTATGGTAAAAGTTTCACCGAAATGAAACAGGTAGTTTTAGCTGTTGCATATAATAACTTGTTTAGTATATATAGCCCTCAAATATTAATTATGGACGAAACTTTACAAATCTACTGGAAACTATATAACCAGATGTTTTCTAACGAAATGATGATTCACAAAAGCCATAATTTACTTAGAAATTATGAAGAAGAATTTATAGAAGGACCGATACTTGAATTAGGATCGGGACAAAGTAGTTTTTTGGTGGAGTTTTCAAAAACAGGAAAAGATATCTTCGCAGTTGACAATGAAGAGTTCCAATTAGATTTCCTGAAAAGTAGGATTGAATCATACGCTGGGAAAGAGGCCGGAAAATTACATTTGTTAAATATTACAATTCCGGAAAAAGAAATTCCACAGGAAATATTTTCAGTAGTTATTGCATCTGACTTTTTACATTTTTTTTCACTCGATGATTGTAGGGACATCATTTTTCAAATAATTTCAAGGACACAAAAAGGTTCTCTAATTTATGTTAGAGTTCATTCAGAATCACATTCTTATAATGATTCCACGGATACGGAAGTGCACGAATATTTTAAGCATTTCTTTGCAGAAAGTGATTTGACAGAATTATTTGATGAACAATGTTTCGAAAGAATGATTTTCTCAAATAACGTTCAGAATATAAGATCAAAGTTTACAAGAGAACTAGAGACGAAGTGGACTGAAAAAATATTGGATGAATATCAAATTTTTGATCCGCAAGAAAGGCAAGAACATTTTGATGAAAATAATGAGGAATTAAATGTTGGCTACATAGAATGCGTTTATAGAAGAAAATAAAATTGACGACAAATGCCGCTCACAGTTGCAGGTAAAAATTAATTCCAATGGAAACTATAATCGAAAAGGGGGAAAAGTACATCCTAATATCAAATGAAAGTCATCTCAAGGAAATACTTATCAGGATTTCCGAAAAAAAACCGTTCGCTGACAGGTTCAAGTTCCCGGAGCGGGAATTTTTTATTACTCTTCTCGATTCGCTGGAAATAAGCTATGAAGACTTTACTGAAAAGTATTTTCATTATGATCCTGTGCGAAGAATCCATATTTCTGAAAGTAGCTTGGGTTATATATGGATTAGTACATCGGGTTTGGTTGCAAATCGAAAGATCACTAAAAACAGTGTAGTAAATTCATGTTTAAATCAGTATTTGGTCATTAAGATCCTTCTTGAAGAATCTATTGAGGTTGTCGATGATGAACGTGTGTATGATGTTGACTCCTATAGCTCAGAACTTCTCAGCAAATTGTCTCCTGCATTGTATCATAATTTAGTTTTTTATATTGAAGTATTTTGCAAAGCTTATCTTTCATTATCAAAAACTGATGTACCATATACACATAGCCTGTCGCTCCTTTATCAGAAAACTGTAGATGCAATGATCAGCCAAAAGCATGGTGATTCGCTTTTTCAGATTATGGTATTGGATCCGCTTTACAAGTTTATTGATCATGTGGGAAAAATTCCTGGTAATTTTAAAGAACACAACATTAAGTATGATGATAATCATCTAGATGATAGTGTCATCCTATTCGAACGCGGAACTTTAATTGAGATGACAATAATACTTGAATTGTCTGTAGATTTTATTTCGGATTATTTTTATGAAGGAGATAAGACTTATTATTTAAAAACAGATATATATCAGAGAATGTTGGATAAGGCCGATACGAACGAGAAGAAGCAAAAGATCCGTGAAATGTATCCCCATTTAGCGAAGGACAAGTAATTCTTTACATGGCAAAAATTTAAGGATTTTTGCCATGTAAAGAATTGCCTGTACCTTTATATATAATTAAAAGACAAAAGTTTATATGAACAAAGATGAATTAGAGGCGGTGTATAAAGAGCTAAACAGACTCCGTGGCGAATATCAGGTAAGCTATAGCAGATATCAGAGCGGAAGAAATAAGAAAGTAAGGAGTGATGCGCAAAGGGAGTGTGAAAACATTATACATTCAACTATGTACAACCTTAAAAAACAACAGGAAATATTTGATATTGCTGCAGGTGGCAGCAATGACCCTATGATGAGAGCAGAATATATTAATGAACTTCAAAAATTAAATTGGTTTGCCAGAGATATGGCAGATATACTCGAAAAAATAAAGGAGAAGATTATTACCACCGAATAGTTAAGCTACTTCCATGAATTTGATTTTTTGGAAATTGAATTTTCTAAAGAATTATTGACTACAAAAATATCAAATCTATTAAACAGGTATTTTTACTCATTGTCGTTAATACAATTTTAGTAAATTTATCTTACAATATAACTATGGTTAATTCCTATAGTAAGTAGGTTAGAACTTTTAACTTCCTAATTTTTCTTATTTATAATTATGAGCGCATTTATAAGCTATTCTACTAAAGATAATGATTTTGTTGATAAACTTTCTATCGAGCTAATTAAAAATAGAATCCACATTTGGCGTGATAAGTGGGAGATGCAGCCTGGTGATTCCCTAATCGATAAAATCCAAACAGCACTTATTGATTCATCATATTTATTGATAGTACTGTCGAAAAACTCAGTGGAAAGTGAATGGTGTAGGAAAGAATTGAATGCTGGGCTAATGCGTGAATTAACTAAGAAAGATGTAACAGTCATTCCTGTCTTAATAGATAATTGTGAAATTCCTTTATTTCTACAGGAGAAAGTTTTTGCAGATTTTCGAACAAGTTTTGATGATGGCTTTAAAAATTTGCTGAGACCTTTATCAAAGCTTTTTTCAGAACACATTGGCAGAGAGCGTAAAAATGATGTAGTATCTGACTACGCAATCAATTGGGGACTTCGAAGTGATTTGTTTTATACCGACATCGACATTATAAATTGGTATGAAAAAGATAAAAAATCTATTCTTCTTCAAATTAAGATAGATGGTTGTGAAAATGCTACAAATCGCTATTTATATCAAGTGATGTTGGGTATGAATTGGATGATGAAAGAAACGCTTATATCTATTTTAGTGACTGATGAAAAGCTGCGAAACTTAAATATTCTGACAAAGACGGATGAAGTCTATTTAGAACATATAATTAGAAAGGATATAAAAGCCGATCTAACTTTTAAAATAACTATAAGAGCTGTTCTGATGGGAGTAGATAATGGCAATGATGTCGTTATAAATCTTGTGGATTTTCTGGAAATGCTTGACAAAAATAGGCTTGATTAGTTAGTTTTAAAAATTAAATCATGACAGAAGATACAAAAGATTTCATCGACAGTTGGAAAGGAAAGATAGCCCTAATCAACAATAATGATCTAAATGCATTATTTGATAGATTTTCAACATATTATATTTTGCACAATCGCCTATATAACGATTCTTATCGAATTTTAAATAGAGCTGGTAAACTATCAAAGCTTAGATACGCAGATCACGAAAAAGCATCTATAGCAATACTTGAATACCTTACACCAGAGGTCATATTTAACCGCTTTGTGAAAAATAAAATTGTTAAAGATTTAGAATTAGTTGCTAGTCTTATCCAAAATAAAATATTTAATATCAATTTAGCTGATGGGGTTGCCAATCGTGATATTGACGAACAATTGATGGTTAATTTGAGAAGCAATGACCCTACTATTGCTACGAAAGCTGCGTTGATGGCTGTTTATAACGTCCGTAGTAATATGGTTCATGGCGAGAAACATTTTGAAGAACACCAAAGGATATTATTAGAACCATTAATTCGAATCCTTGAAACAGTAACAGAGCTACAAATAGAGAGTTACGGTTAATAAGACCAAGTGTCTAAGAAGTCTACTTAGAGGTGTTGCAGCCAACTGAATCGCTTTATGGTGCCGACCAAATTCAAGAGAAAAATTAACATCACCATAATGCGGCTAAACAAACAGTAAGTGCTGAGAAACTGCGGTATAACTATCGGAATTTATGGTTATGGGCAATCAATTGCTTTACAGCAGGGTATCGAAGATTGGTGTGCCTATTGAGTCATCAGGAGCGCCATTCAAAATTTTATGTGATGACAGAATAGTTAATTTTTAACCCTCAAGAATTTGTTATAAGCGTGTAGTAACTGAACGTTGCAGCTTTATCATTATAGCTCCAAAATTTTTCATATGAGTAAAATTGAAAAGACTTTAGAATTAAATATTACACATGAAATCCTCCGACTGGCAGATAGTTTTTGGTATTTTTTATATTCCACTCCTTTGGATCGACATTGGCACCCACATCGCAGGATTCCAATAATTGCACCACCAAAAACATTTGCGTCTGGTTTGCATATAAACCTAGAGGGAAAGGCTGGCGGGGGTTATGATGTCTGCATTAACTCGCCAGCAAATTTTGCCGGAGGCAGTCCAAGGTTATTGTTTATGCAGTTTAAGGCAGGTGTCGAGAAATCGTTTAATATGAATCCCGACAGCTTGTTCTATGGCGACATTACAAATCCTAAGGTTCATGTTGAATTCGATATCAACAGCAATACAAAGAACGATCAGCATGAGCTTTTACAAAGGTTAGCCAAAAGTGTTGGAAAACAGGATGCGGTTGTATATGTTTTTCCCCGGATGGTAAATATACAGCAGCTTCAGGATAATCTAGGAAAGCTATTATCAAAAACAAGTTTTATTTCGATTGCTGAAATGGATATTAAGGCAGCTGAAAACGGCGTTACAATTGCAGATAAGAGCGTCCACAAATTCAGGACCTGCTATGAAGATCATAGTAAAAATGAGGTCAATTTCTTCTTTTTTATATTCGGAGCCCAAAACAAGCCAGGTGGTCTGTTAGGCGAGATTTTCGCAATTCGCATGTATAGGGCATTGAATCTAACCCTGGAAAACCATATTTACATGCCGGTGAACGCCAAAAGCCGAATAGCAGATGCTATGATATTATATATTCTGCATATTGGGCAGGCTTTTTCAATCCCGCTAAAAGATATTTTGTCCTTTGTTACGGATTTTCCGTATTTCGCTAACAGGATTGACAGGTATTTTGAACCAGACATTTTTTTAGATTATAATTTAGAAGATCGGGAGTCGGAATCTATGGATCGGGTATTTTATGATATAGTGTCTGATATCTCGCCTTATTTTGCTTGGGTGGAATTAAATTCCTCGCAAGATATTTACAATGATGAAATACCGGCACCGCCGGCCAATTATACTGTGGAATTGAATCAGGAAGGACTTCGGCTTGACTTAGATCTAAAGGGCGATAATATTATGGAAGATTTAGAGGCCATATTCTACAATCTATTATAACTATTAATTATATCTAGTTAGTCGACAAACAAATAAACATAACCAAAATGATAGAACATCGACCCAAAGATTTAAATGAATTTCTTAAGATAAATTCAGAAATAAGACGGGATTCCTGGAGCCCTTATCTTGCTTTTTTTCGTGGGCAGTCTCAAGATTGGCCTATTGTTCCCGGGGTAAATAGGGAAATGAAATATTTAATTGATGAGATTAAAAACCGCGAATCCGCCCTCTTGAATGAATTTCTCCAATCTGAACATCATGGATATAAATTGCAGAAGCATTTCTCGAAGGATGAGTATGAGTTTGCTCAAAAATGGCTGGATTTATTTCAGGCCCAGCACCTCGGAGTTAAGACAAGACTGACCGATTGGACACAGTCTTATGAGAATGCACTTTCGTTCGCATTACAGAATAAACAGCCTAACGATAAAGATGCAATTTTATGGATATATAAATGTCCCTACACTGAAGAATACCTAATAAACTTTAATCGTGAAGAGGAAAGGCATTATTTCGACTTAGATCCGTTCACCCTACCAACTACTGTAGCAGTTAAGCACTATGGCATGTTTGATGATTTTATGGATTATCAAGGCGAACGTAGAAGATTTCGTCAAGATGGGAGCTTCCTTATTTCAAGTTCAAAGGACTTAAAAACCCCGATCGAAGATATTCCTGAAATGAAACAGCATCTGGAAAAAGTATTTATTTCACCAGAGCTGAAAAAACAAATCCTTGAAGAACATCTAAATCCTGACTTGGAAGATTATATGTATGACAGAACAGATAAACAGAAAATTGCGGAGTTCGAAGCACTTGCTGAAAAAATCAGACAGTTAAACCTGAAGCACTTTCCTGCTTAAAACCTTTTTACTTTTAAATCTTAAATATTAATTGTGAATATCCAGCACTATCTTGAAACATTGAAGCGTCAATTACTGCACGAAAGTAATTGGCAGCAAATCATAATGACCAGATCTTGGGCGCGGGACATTCCTGAAGAAGCAGGAGTTTACGCAATGAAAGAAAACGACAGGATTGTATACGTTGGTGAAACGGGAAACTTGCAGGGAAGAATGTTTGATTTATTAGATAGTAGGCATCATACAGTTCGTAGGACAATTGGAGAGAAATTCTTTTTTGAAACAGATGGATTTACGAAAGCCACGACAAAGAAAAAATTTCCTGAACACATTGAAGTTCTGGTAAACGATCATATCTGCACCAAGTTGTCTTTGGCCTATCTGGAAGTCCCTTTAGGGCGAAAGGAATTAGAGGAACTAATTGAAAGTGTCATTGAAGTTGAAACCAGGCTTAATAAACGTGGAAAAAGGAAAAAGAAAGTTAGTAACAAATAACAGTTGCTATTTGAAAGAGTACGTATAATTTAAGATCATTATATTTTACCACACAATTAATTTTTAAATCTAATAATTATGAGAATCCTGATTTACAAAAGAACCCATAAACATGACCCAAGCCCCGCAGGGATATTTGGGAATCAGGACTGTATGGGGCAGGTGCGGAATTGGAACTACGATGCAGTAATTGGCATTGGTGGGAAAGCGCCCTGGAAAGGACATGAAGATATTAGATATAAAATAAATTGGATTGGATTTGGGCCCCAAAAAGTTGAATCTTCGGGGAGGGCCCCAGCAATTGTCTTTTCCAATTTCGCACTGTTTGAAGAGAAGGGACAAGATATTGAAACTACATATCCGCATCTTTTTAAACATATGTTCGAAAGCAGAAAGCGTTTTGACATGTCGTTAAATCTTCCAGAAAATGTATATAAGGAAGTAATGGCAATATTAGATATCGTAATGGATTACCCTGCATCGCCAATGTGTGATATTAATTATGTGGACTCCAATACAAGAAATAATTCTATTACCAACAAATGCGGAGGCTGTTACGATGGAAAAAACTTTGATCTTGAAATAGAGCAGGAAAATTTATGCTGAAGCAATCTACTATCGCTATAAAGAAGGGTATAGTCAATTATCTGAATCAATAATTTCCAGCTTATTATATTGTTCCATAAAATAACTTGGGGATATCTTAGCCCTTTTCTTAAATGCGGCGGTGAAATGCTGGGCCGTACTGAAACCTGCCTCATCTGCCAATGCGCCATTCGTATAGTTCCTTAGCAAGCTTTCATTCTTCAGCCTTTCTACAAGATGGTCGATGCGCAGGTCATTAATATAAGTAACTATACTTTTTTGCTTATGGTAATTGATAACCTTGGACAGGTACTTTGTGTTTGTATTACATATATCGGCCAGCTTGTTCGTGTTGAGATCTTTTTTAAGGTAGCCTTTTTTAGCCTCAAATTGGGACAGCTTCTTCAAGATGCTTTCCACTATAGCAGGATTGATATCAGGCTCTCCGGGCAAATCTAACGGGAGTTTAGGTAAAATTTCAAGTGGTGGATTAATAAGCTCATCAAAACGTTGCCGGTGTATTCTTTGCAATCTTCTTTGGCGTACGATCAGCAATACTATTACAGCAGCTAAAACAGCAGCTAATCCGCCGGTGAGCCACCCTGACCAACGGCTGCGTTTTAAGTCAAATTCAATCCTTTCCTTTTCAGCCAGCAGTTCTGCCGTGTCATAATCCTTGTGGACTTTCTTAATAAGATACCTGAACTCCTTTCCCAATAGGCTGTCAGCCCTAAGTAACTTGTCAATGTACTGGAGCTCTATATCCTTGACATCCTTAAGGTGGTAATATTTGATCAGGTATTCAAAACTTAAGCGCAAATCAGGGCGGATATAATTTTTGGCAGTAAAAATCCTGTCCACTTCTAAAAAGTGGACAACTGCTTCGTCTTTTTGCCCCATCTCCCAATACGCCCTGCCTATGTAAAAATTGGCTGTCGCTTCGTTAGCAAAATCCTTGTCTTTGCGGATGTCCGGCAATGCCACTGTAATGTATTGTACAGCCTGCTGGTATTGGGCAGTCAGGAAAAAATTAATGCCTTTCGCACTATCTATGTAGGGCAGCATGGATTTTTCCTTAAGGCGTGCACTCTCCTCCAGTGCCATCATAGCCATCTCATCCGCCATTTTGTAATTTCCGGTGAAGGAGTAGCTCAAAGCCAGCATGTGGAGCGACTTCAGATAGGGGACATTTTCCGTATCCTTAAAGTAGGCGATGCAGTCCCTGAACAATGATATCGCTTCGTTATAGTAGCCCAGATAATATTTGATCTGGCCGATACTGTACTTAACCTTATGCCTCAGGTATTCGTCCTTGGAGCTTACCAAATACTTATTGGCAATCAAATAGTCGTCAAGGGCTTTCTGATGGTGCCTTAATTGGTAGTGTGCAATACCCCTTGTTAAGTATGCCGATCCGACAAGGTCCGCATCGTTAGACATGTGTGAGGCTGCGACCATACTATCCGCATAGATAAACCGCTTGTTGTTATCACTTTCATGAAGCATTTCCTTATATGCAAAAACGGCTTCGTGATAATTTCTTTCTTTTTTAGCCTTGGCAATATATTTTTCCAGGTAAGGCCAGACTTTTGGCGTACCCTCATAGAGCTCTATCTGCGATAACAGATAATCGTAGGCTGGTGAAGGTTCCGGCAAGGCTTGTGACCATAGGCTGAATGTTTGAAGTATGCAAACTACTGCCCCTGCAATACTTAATTTCATGTAAGATGCTTAAGCAATCGCCCCGTGGGCAAGTGCAGTTATTAACAGTAAATTTTTGGGAGACTTACAAATATAAAAGTAGGCTAAATACTGCCAATTTTGCTTAAATATACCTTAAAATTAGCCTGTGCAATTCACGGAATTACACCTGCGCAATTCACGGAAGCGCAAAGGCAAACGTTTGAAAGCGACCAATCGGCACGGTAGCTTTGTGATGAATTCAAAACACAGGGAACTAAAAATTTCCTTGTTCTGCTCCCCGGGCGAATGGAACTGAATAACTGATTCAGTAACGTTTAAATTTTGACATCATGAAGATAATCGCTTCAATTTGTTTATTATCGTTAGTTATTACAGGATGCAGCCATGATTCCGTTTTAATTGAACCCGCAACGGAAACAGCAAAATTAACCAGCTATGCAAAAAAAAGCCTTGATAGCCCGGCCAATCCTGCAAACGACAAAGATTACACAGGCCTAATATACAATCGCATTTTAGATGCTTATTACGCCCTGCCTGCAAGTTCACGAAACTTACAGCAGATCATTACCATCGGCGAGCAACTAGCCTTTGCTGATAGCGGATTCCTAGCTCTCAACGGTGTATCATCCTATGAGCCGATTTCTGATTCAGCTATTGAAGCGTACACCACGCTCTACGGCCCTGATATCGAAAGCTACCTGTCGGAAAGCTATGGCCTTGCTGCCCGCGAGACCTACAGCGAAATTACAGTGGAACTAGGAATGCTAAAGGCGAATAAGGCCACCTATGATGAAGTATATGCCTATCTCATCACAATTGAAGGAGAAGTGCTTGATAATCCCGCAATTCCCGATGATGAAGCGTCAGCAATCCTTACCACCAGTTCCCTACTTCGATACGGCCTTTACAATGACAAAAAACGAAAACGCAGGGACAGGGATTGGGACTGGATGACCGGTAATATTGCAGCTACCGCAAACGCGGCACTAGATTCGGAAGCAGAAGCAATCACAGTGTCCTTTGCCACTGATGTATACCAAGATTAATATAGAATCCCGGGGATAGCCTCCGGGATTTTTATTTAAACGCCGTAAATAGCTGTAGTATGGAACTAGAGATACGCCTTGCAAAGTTCCCCCGTTCGCCTGTATATGTAACATTCCTTATTGAAGGGTTGAATTTCCAGTACGCCATCATTGCTGTAATTACGGGAGTTATTGAATTTGCCCAGTATGGGGAGTTATTCCAAAGCAGCGCACAGAATGTCTGCTTTATCAAAAAGGCAACTATAGTAAGGGCGATGACCTATGAGCCGGTTAAATTGTTTATTGTACAATTTAGCGAGCGTTTTGCGGAAGATACCCTGTACGAGGTCCATTCCGGCACGACTGACAAATTGTTTTCCGGCGATATTTCAAAGATTACGGCAGATACAGATAACTTTAAGGTCATAAAGAAATTATTGCTGCTTCTTTATAAGCATCATACTAATTCAGCCTCATCTAACTCGCCAGTAATCTGCAGGCTTACCTTTAACCTCCTGATGAGCTGTTTCAGTGAATTTAAGGATGTAGCAGCCCCGCAGGTGCAGCCCGCTGCAAGCTACAAAGTGGTCACTGCCTTCAAATTTCTTCGTATGGTAGAGGCTCATGCTATAGATCAGCATGGAGTGAAATTTTATGCAGCGGAGCTTTGTATGACACAGGGCAACCTTACCCGTATAATTAAGGAAGTAACTAAAGCTGCACCTAAAAGCATCATTGAAGAATCGCTTATCCAAAAAGCTATGACAATGCTGGATGATAACCTTCTGACTATTTATACCGTTGCTGAACAGCTTGGGTTTAAATCCTCTTCGGCCTTTATCAATTTCTTTAGATTCCATACTGGCCGTACACCTAATGATTACCGCAATAGAAAATCGAGGCACTTATGAAATTCGTCCGTACATACTCACTGGAATGGCTGGACTCACTTATCTCCGTGACGCTGAATCCGGAAAAGCCATATCGGCAGAAATTACAGGATTCAGATATAACATCACTTCTTGAAAAGGTACCTATGGAAGCCCTTCAGGTACAATCGGAACTCACGACCCAAATTTTTGCCCTTAACAAGGACAGCCAGGTACAGCATCTTGTGAGGAAGTACTACAATGCTCTTACATCCATTAAAGGAACCTTGCTGTCATACCAGTCAAATCCGCTTTTTATGGCGGAACAGCTTTCGGGGCTTGATGTCCTTATCTTAAATTGCCTGACTGATCTTATATCCTTTGTCGAGAAACGATTTGCTGCCTATATAAATCCAGCCCTGCCAGATGGTGCTGAAGTTAGGGACAACACTGCAGCTAAAAGTATAACGTTGCCGGAGGACAAGTATAAAGTCCTGTGCACCTTATCAGCCGACCAAATTGCCCTGATACTACGTGCAGCCGATGAGTCGCAAATTGTAAAGGCACGTTCCATGAATGCCGTTTTCAAATTTATCATTCCTTATTTGTCCACCCCGCACAAAGAAACGCTTTCAGCTGCCGCTGTACGCAGCAAGGCCTACAATCCGGAAGAGGCCGACCGTGATGCGGCTGTCGCCGCCCTCAACAAGATCATTAGGAAAATCCAGGGTTACTGAGGAACAACTTTGGGAACAACTTAAAGTTGTTCTTTTGCAGCATGATTTAAGCAGCTAATTTCGTGAGTGTAAAATGAGTTTAGCGGTACTGCCGCAATGATGATCGATAAATGTTGAACGAAAAAATGACGCTTATGTTTACAGAAATTACCTGGGCCACGTACCTTAGAATAGTTGCCGCCCTATTGTTCATTTACTACACTTTACTTATCCTGAAATTCTACTTCCCGCAAATCAGGTCTTCGCTTTCCTCTGTGGCTCCGGCGCTTGGCACGCTGAATCACCACGATGCAGCCGCATCCCACGAAGAAAGCACAATCACTAAAGGGAGCAGCCACGTGATACCGTCAGGCTCCTTTACCGCACAAGAAACAGGCAACGATTACGACATTATTGAAGAGATCGTTGAAAGGGTTAAAGCGGTGCTGAAGCATGCAGCTGACACTACGATGGAACCCTCAGAAGTTACCTCAAGCTTTACGACAATCCTTACCGATTACCCTACGCTTGCCCGCTCTACCTTCAGGCCATCAATCAATGAATTCATTGCCAGCGAGAGTGAGCAGCACGGCTACCTGACCATAACACAGGATGCAGTTGAGCATCTGTGGCCCGTAAAATAAGACAGCGGAGGCTCTTTCCCTGTTCATCCCGCAGCAGCGAGAAGATGGTGACAGAAAGAGGGGACGGCAACAGCGGGAGCCTCCGTTTATTTTTCCACTTAAATATTTAGCACATGAAAACTATTGTAAGCAAAGCAATGCGTATAGGCGCTATTGTCCTTGTGATGGCATTGCCATGGACAGCCACAGCGCAGGATGGCCTGGCAGGCATCAATGAAGCCAACCAGCAGGTACGAAGCTATTTTGACGCAGGGACCGATCTCATGTATGCCGTCGGGGCAATACTGGGACTGATCGGGGCAGTAAAGGTGTACCAAAAATGGAATGCCGGGGACCCCGATACGGGTAAGGTAGCTGCCGCTTGGTTCGGCAGCTGTGTATTCCTTGTCGTAGTTGCCACGGTGATCCAGTCCTTCTTTGGCATCTGACCATGGCAACGGTCTACAAGGTTAATAAGGGGATTAACCAAAGCATCGAATTCAAAGGGCTGAAGGCACAGTACATCTGGTATCTCGGCGGGGGCATCATCCTTCTCCTGATACTGTTTGCCGGACTGTTCATCATTGGCTTACCTTCGTTTGTGTGTGTAGGGCTGATAGGGGTATTGGGAACATTATTAGTTGTCAAGACCTACAGCCTCAGCCGGAAATATGGCGAATACGGCATGATGAAAGCGCTTGCCAGGCGGCAATTGCCAAAGCACGTGAAGTGCTACAGCAGGAGGGTATTTATGAAAAGTAAATAGCATGATATGGAAAAGAAATTACACACGATACTGCCGATACTTGACATACAGCAGGGCATTATAGTTTCGCGCCAGGGTGATGCAACGCTTGCCTTTGCATTGGAACTGCCTGAAATTTTCACCCTCTCCGATACGGAGTATGAATCGTTTCACCATGCGTGGCTGAAAGCCATCCGTGTGCTGCCAAAGCATACGGTATTGCATAAGCAGGACTGGTTCATCCAAAAGGGGCACCGCCCTGCTGTAAATGATGGTGGCACAAGTTTTCTTGACAGGAGCAGTGACCTGTTCTTTAACGAGCGGCCTTTTTTAGACCACAGCTGTTACCTGTTCCTCACCAAAAAGCCAACAGGGCGAAAAACCTCGACCTCCTTATTCTCAACACTGTCCAGGCCAACACTATTGCATAAGGATACGCTCAGCGCACAGGGACTGCAGGATTTCAGGGATTCAGCCGGACAATTCCGAAGAATTTTGGAAGACAGCGGATTCATTAAAGCGATGCCGCTGTCAGACAGCGATATCTATAGCGAAGATAAAAAAGCAGGCTTACTGGAGCGTTACTGCTGCCTTAGCGGGAATCCGGATGAACTGATATTTGGGGACCTGTCATTTGATGATGCCCTCCTTGTCAATGGGAAATATGCGCAGCTTTATACGCTTGCCGATGCATCAGACCTTCCGTCACTCTGCGGGCCAAGGGTTACCTATGACCGCTATTCTACCGACCGTACCAGTTTCAGTGTCGGCTTTGCATCACCAATTGGCCAACTGCTATCCTGTAACCACATTTACAGCCAATACATTTTTATTGATGATGCCGCAAAGACATTGCAGCGCATGGAAAGCAAGCGCCTGCGCCTACAGTCATTGTCAGCCTACAGCAGGGAAAACCTGATAGCGCGGGATGCCACCAACGACTTCCTTAATGAAGCGATCAGTAGGCAGCGCCTGCCGGTAAAAGGACATTTCAACCTGCTCGTTTGGTCCGACCGCAAAGAAGACCTGAATGACCTCAAGAATAAGGTGTCATCGGCACTGGCACAGATGGATGCTACCGCTAAGCTGGAGACGGTTGGGGCACCACAGATATATTGGGCCGGCATCCCCGGCAATGCAGCGGACTTTCCGATGAACGACACTTTCGACAGCTTCGCTGAGCAGGCCTCTTGTTTCCTGAATCTCGAAACCGGCTACCGCTCGACCCTTAGCCCTATGGGAATACGGCTAGGGGATAGGCTTACCGGAAAGCCGGTCCATGTGGACATCAGCGACGAGCCTATGAAGACAGGGATAATTACCAACCGTAACAAGTTCATCCTTGGCCCGTCGGGCAGCGGCAAGTCATTTTTCACCAACCATATGGTACGCAGCTATTATGAGCAGGGAGCCCACGTTGTGCTGGTGGATGTTGGGCACAGCTATAAGGGACTATGCGATATGGTGGGCGGCTACTACTTTACCTATGAGGAGAAAAATCCCATCCGGTTCAACCCCTTTTACATTGGTGAGGGAGATAGGCTGGATACTGAGAAAAAGGAGAGCATAAAGACATTATTGCTCGCCCTTTGGAAAAAAGACAACGAGACGTTCGGCCGCAGCGAATATGTTGCGCTTTCCAATGCATTGCAAGGCTATTACGACACGTTAAGTAAAGATGACAGCTTGTTTCCGTGCTTCAACACCTTTTATGACTACCTGAAAAATGATTTTATAAAGGTGCTCGAGGGCGATAATGTGAAAGAGAAAGATTTTGATGTCAGCAATTTCCTGTATGTGCTGGGACCCTATTATGAAGGCGGAGAATTTGACTACTTGCTCAATGCCACGGAGAACCTCGAGCTGCTCCAGGAGCGCTTTATCGTTTTTGAACTCGACAATATCAAGGACCACCCCATACTGTTCCCGGTAGTTACGATAATAATTATGGAGGTATTCATCAGCAAGATGCGGAAGCTAAAAGGGATCCGAAAAATGATACTGATCGAGGAAGCCTGGAAAGCCATTGCCAAAGAGGGAATGGCTGAATACATCAAGTACCTGTTCAAGACCGTCCGTAAATTCTTTGGTGAAGCCATCGTGGTAACGCAGGAGATCGAAGATATCATCTCTTCACCTGTAGTGAAGCAGGCCATCATCAACAACAGCGATTGCAAGATCATGCTGGACCAAAGGAAATACCAGAACAAATTTGACCAGATCCAGGAACTCCTTGGGCTTACGGACAAAGAGAAAGCAATGGTGCTGTCGGTCAATAAAGCGAATGATCCGGATAAAAATTATAAAGAAGTGTTTATCTCCCTCGGGGGCGTATTATCCAAAGTGTACCGTACAGAGGTTTCTTTGGAAGAATACCTCGCCTACACAACGGAAGAGAGCGAGAAGGTAAAAGTCCAGGAATATGCTGCCCGCTATGGTGGCGATATAAGGAAAGGCATCGCAGCCCTGGCTCAGGATATCAGAGAAAAGAAATGATAAACGGACATTATGAAATTACACTTATCAATAGTATTAGCATGTTTCCTGCTATGCACCAGCGTAGAGGCGAAACCTGCCGCAGTAGCCCCGCCAATAATTGGGCTTATAAAGGAGGCGGTAAAGAAAGTCATCAAAGCGATTGACCTTAAAATACAGAAGCTGCAGAATAAGACGATCCAACTGCAAAATGTGCAGAAGCAGATTGAGAATACCCTGTCGAAACTCAAGCTTAATGAAATTTCAGATTGGGCGCAAAAGCAGAAAGACCTCTACAGCCAGTATTATAATGAACTGAAGGAAGTCAAGGCAATCGTCAGCCAGTACCAGCGCATAAGGGACATCACCACCAAACAGGCACGGCTGCTCTCCGACTACCAGCGCTCATGGGGATTGCTGCGCCAGGATGACCATTTCACGGATGATGAGCTCAGCTATATGGAGCAGGTGTATAAGGGTATCCTTGATGACAGCCTCGAAAATATGGAACACATCTTTATGATCGTTGAATCGTTCTCTACCAGCATGAGTGATGCAGAGCGCCTAGAACTCATCAATAAAGCGGCTGACCGCATTGACCGGAATTATGATGACCTGAAAAAATTCAACCACCAGAACGTGGTGCTTTCGCTCCAGAGGGCAAAAGGCAGCAGGGAAGTGGAGCAGATGAGGCGATTGTATGGAATCGGTAACTAAATCAAAATCCCATGAAAAAGTTATTTATCGCCATAGCATTAGTTATAAGCTATTCGCTATGTGCACAGGCAAAGCAGGACAGGGTAATGCTGCAGCAGATCGTTCTGCTCAAGACCTATGGCGGCTATCTGAAAAAGGGCTATACCATCGCAAAGGACGGGCTATCCTTTATCGGCAGGATGAAGAGCGGGGAGCTGAACCTTCACACCCTGTTTTTTGACGGCCTGCAACTAGTAAATCCAAGGCTGAAGGACTATGAGAATGTCTATACTACAATAAGGCTTGGCACCCAAATCCTCGAGTTGAAAGCTAATGTAGAGCTACAGCTTACCGATGAACTGTTTTACGCCAATGAAAAGGAGTATATCCGCCGGGTCTTTACACGCGTTGCCGAACAAGCCGAAAGTGACCTTGAAACCCTCTACGACGTGATTACTGATAATGCCATAGTAGCTGATGATGCCCAGCGGATTGAAAGGATCAATGCCCTGAAAACCGAAATGGAAGCACGCTATATTTTCACCCGCAGCTTCGCGGATGAGGCTTTGGGTTTGATTGCGGCAAGGAAGAGGGAGCAAACTGAGGTTAAGAGATTGCGCCAATTGCATAATCTAAACACTGCGCCATGAAGACCAAAACCTACCTGATGCTGCTTGTCTTTCTAATGATATCCATTCCGAGAGCCAATGCCCAGGCGCAGGAACTGAAGCAGCTCGCCTTAAACATCGAAAAGCTCAGCCAGTTCCGGGCTATCCTGCGCGATATGAAAAAAGGCTACGAAATCCTTACCGAAGGCTACAATACGGTTAAGGACTTAACCGAAGGCAACTTCACCCTGCACAAGACCTTTCTTGATAAATTATTGCAGGTCAGCCCGGCAGTCCGAAATTACAAGCGTGTCGCAGATATCATTGAGTACCAGATTAATTTGGTGCAGGAATACGGGCGGCATAAGAACCGCCTCACATCCAGTGGGCTGTTCAACAATAATGAACTTGCCTACTTCAACAACGTTTACGATAAGCTTGTTGACGACAGCCTGAACGACCTTGACGAGCTGACCAATGTCCTGACTGCCGGAAAGCTGCGCATGTCGGATGAGGAGCGGCTTGAAGCGATTGACAGGATTTATGTATCCATGCAGGAAAAGCTTCTTTTCCTGCGGGACTTCAATTCGGATACCACTGTCCTCGCTATCCAGCGTGCCAGGGAAACCCGTGATGTGGAGGCTATACGCCTATTGACGGGAACAAACCACTAAATCTTATACCCATGGACAAAATAAATAAAAAGGCTGTATACTATACAGTTATAGGCTTGCTGTTGCCGGCAATGGCCTATTGCCAATCACTTGCCGATGAGATGAGCAGCCTGCACGGCCTGCTGGAACAGCTCTATGATGAAATGATACCGCTTTGCAGCAACCTTATTGGTGTCTCTCAGGGAATAGCAGGATTTGCTGCCCTATGGTATATCGCTTCGCGCGTCTGGCGGCATCTTGCCAACGCAGAACCGATTGATTTCTATCCCTTGTTCCGCCCCTTTGTCATAGGATTCTGCATCATGCTGTTTCCTCTTGTACTGGCCATGATCAATGGTATTATGAAGCCAACTGTCACCGCTACCGGCACGATGGTCGAGAATTCCAACCGTGCCATCGAGGAATTACTTAGACAAAAAGAGGAAGCCATAAAGACTACCGATGCCTGGCAGATGTATGTCGGGGAGGACGGCAGCGGCGACCGGGAACAATGGTATAAGTATACGCACGATGGCGCGGAAGCATCTGATGAAGGGCTTATCGAAAGCATCGGCAATGATATCAAATTCGCGATGGCTAAAGCCTCGTACAATTTCCGGAATTCCGTAAAGGAATGGATGAGTGAGGTGCTTAGGGTACTCTTTGAGGCGGCTTCGCTGTGCATCGATACCCTGCGCACCTTCCAACTCGTGGTGTTGGCAATTCTTGGACCATTGGTCTTCGGGCTAGCCGTGTTTGATGGCTTCCAACACACCCTGACCGTATGGCTGGCACGGTATATCAACATTTTCCTTTGGTTGCCCGTAGCAAATATCTTCGGCAGCATCATCGGCAAGATCCAGGAAAAAATGCTGGCGATGGACATAGCACAGGTCAACGAGCATGGGGACACCTTCTTCAGCAGGACGGATATGGCCTACCTGGTCTTTATGATCATCGGCATCGTAGGCTACTTCACGGTTCCTTCCGTGGCCAATTATATTGTCCATGCAGGCGGTGGGGGTGCTCTGGGACAGAAAGTCACCAACCTATTCAGCACCACAACGACAACTGCGACTGCTTCTTCCATTTCCGGTGCAGGTATGGTAGCGGATTCCTATGGCGATATGGCTAGTAGGATTTCCGGAAGCTTTTCCGGGTCTGCCAATTCATCACCCCACTTCGATGATAAGGACGGCTATATGAAAGATAAACTAAAAGGTAAGTAAGCCATGTTTAAGAAACTAGACAACATCGACACCGCATTCCGGCATGTAAGAACCTTTACTCTGGTGGTAGTGCTGGCCAGTGCCCTGATAAGCGGATTTGCGCTGTACAAGAGCTTTACTACGGTCAACCGTATGCAGGACAAGATCTATGTGCTTGCCAACGGCAAGGCCATTGAGGCTTATGCATCCGACCGCAGGGATAACATACAGGTCGAGGGAAGGGACCATGTGAGGAACTTCCATAATTATTTCTTTACGCTCGATCCCGATGACAAGGTGATCCGCCAAAATATTACCAAAGCCCTTTACCTCGCCGATAATTCTGCCAAGGGCGTGTATGATGACCTAAAGGAAAACGGCTATTACGCCGGCATCATCTCAGGCAACATCAGCCAGGAAATTACGATTGACAGCATAAAAGTGGACATCGGGAACTATCCCTACCGCTTCCGCTGCCATGCCACCCAGCAGATCATCCGGCCGACAAGCGTCGTAATGCGAAGCCTTATCACCGAAGGGAGCCTCAGGAATGTTTCCCGCAGCGATAACAACCCGCATGGCTTCCTGATCGAACGCTGGCGTACCATAGACAATCGTGACCTAAGTACCGAAAACAGGAACTGACATGGAAAAGAAAAATACAACGCCGCCCCCGGTTCTTGACAGCTACCTGCAGCTGGTGTACCTTATGGCAAAGGTTAAGTGGGCTAAATGGATGGATAGGCAGTCATCGCGCCTGGGTACAAAGGGAATGAAGATTCTCTTCATAGCTGTAACCACCCTATTCGGAACCTTATGCCTCCTGCTGATTCTCTCAGGCGGGCAGCTGTACCATATCATCCCCCACATACGCCCTGATGCCATCCAAACAATAAGGGCGCCCTCAAGTGCGATTGACAAAGCTGCCTCCCCGGATACCATAGCCATGAAGCAGATAAAGATGTTCCATAAGTATATGGAGGACCTTTCGTTGTCAGAAGACGGAAGAAATACCAGGGACAGCATTTTGGAAGCAAGACCGGGACTGCCGGACAGCATAAGGATTTTAGAATCAATATATAACAATAAAAAAAGTGACTAGCATGAAAAGTAATTCACCAACACAGAAGGCACGTAGCAGGAAATTTCTCCTGCTGCTTCCGCTCTTTCTTTTACCATTCGTGACGCTGCTGTTCTGGGCTATGGGTGGCGGTAGTGCCAGCCCATCCGGGGCTGCGAACAAAAAAGGGTTTAACCTAAAGTTGCCTTCTGCCCAATTCAAGGAAGATAAGACGATGGATAAGCTTAACTATTACGACCAGGCGGCGATTGACTCCACCAAACTGGATGAACTTCGCAAGAAAGACCCAAATTACAGGTTTGCAGCCGTAGATTCTTCCAATACAGGTAAAGTTGCAGGCAACGGCTTAAGGATGGACAATTACCAGAGCCCGCAAGAAGTAAAAGTGTATGAGAAACTGGCAGCATTACAGCGCACGATCAGCCAGCCTGCCCCATCGCCGGCATCATCATCAAATCCCACCCCCGTTGCACCACAGTCAGCCCCTTCCGCTTATGAGACAGAACTTAAGCAGATGCTGCAATCCATGGACAGCCCTTCCCAACCGGACCCTGAGATGGAGCAAATCGGCGGTATGCTTGAGAACATCCTGAATTTGCAATATCCTGAACGAATGGAGCAAAAGCTGAAGGAAGAATCAGCAAGGAACAGGGGCCGCATCTATGGTGTTGCATTGCAGCAGGAACAGGAAATCATAGGGTCGATGGATAATCCCGAGACTGCCAATACAGGGTTATTTGGAATGAACGTCCGCCACAATGGCTTCTACGGGCTCGATAAACCTGCAGCCGCTTCACAGGACAATGCTGTACAGGCAGTAGTTGCGGAAAACCAGACAGTGGTCAATGGCGCTACAGTTAAGATGACCCTTGCCCAGGATATTTATATAAATGGAACCAAGATCCCGAAAAACACTTATGTATATGGAACTGCTTCCCTGAAGGGTGAGCGATTAGCAATCGAGATCACTACAATAAGGCACGGCAGTTCGATATTCCCTGTAGAACTTACTGTATTTGACCTGGATGGCTTGGGCGGAATTTATATACCGGGAGCTATTAACAGGGACGTTGCCAAAGCTTCGGCTGACCGCTCGATGCAGACGCTGGGAGTGACCACCCTTAGCGATTCATGGGGAGCCCAGGCGGCAGGTGCCGGAATTGAAGCGGCTAAAGGCCTGTTCAGCAAAAAGGTCAAGCTTATAAAGGTAAACCTGAAAGCAGGGTACGCCATCTTACTTAAAGACGAAAAACAAAAAGACAACTAAATATAACAATTATGAAAATGCTACAATCAATTATTGTTCTGCTGCTGGGCGTATCATGGCGATTAGCAGCACAGGATGGCGGGTACGACTTGCCGCTTACCAGCTCGCTGGCCATTTCCGATGTGCACACAACCAGTTTGCTGTTTCCTTGTCCCATTATAAGCGTGGACCGCGGAAGCCAGGATATTTTGGCACAAAAGCCAAAGGGAGTTGAGAACATCCTCCAGATCAAAGCAGCACAGCAGGATTTTACACAGTCAAACCTAACGGTTGTAACGAGTGATGGCAAACTCTACAATTTCCTGATCGCTTACGAACCGAAACCTTTCTCTTATGCCTATGATTTTTCAGCAGCAAAAGCAAAAGGAAAAGCTGTTACTACCGATTACAATAGTGAACAGATTAATGCCCTGGCATCGATGGCCTATCATGACAGAAGCCGCATTGCCATTTCCGAAGAAGCGTATGATATTACCATTTCAGTTACAGGCATCTTCATCGCAGAAGATTATATCTTCTACAGGATATCGCTTGAAAACGAGACGACTATCAGCTATGATATCGACCAACTACGATTTTTTGTCAGGGATCAAAAAAGAAGCCGCCGTACAGCTTCGCAGGAAGTGGAGTTGACACCTATCTCCATTTGGCAGCCGGTCCTAAAAGTACCTGCCCAAAGCCTGAAAAGCTTCGTAGTAGTGCTTCCAAAGTTCACTATTCCCAATAAGAAGAACCTGTACCTGCAGCTGACCGAGCTATCGGGCGGGAGGCATCTGCAGATGAAAATCAAGAACACGAGGGCCGGCAAGGTAGTACCGCTGCCGTCCATCAAGCAATAACTAAAAACCAGAAATCATGAACGAGAAAAATTTTGATTACCTGAGAGACCAGGTAAAATACACCGGATTTGGAGAAGCCTTGGAAGGGGAGCTAAGGCAGCATATCGAACAGCAGCAGCCAACCTTCAGCCTGAAGCATGACACTTTCTATGGCGATGACAGGGTGTCAGCGGAACTGAACTTCAAAAAGTCAGAGCAGACGGACATGTATTTTTTCAACTCCTATAACGTCAGCCTGCAGAAAGAAGGCAGGCCGGAAACGCTCGACCAGACTTTTTACATCAACAGGGGCAGCAACATTACCTTGAAGGAAGCTTACAACCTGATGGAAGGGCGTGCTGTGAATAAGGATATTACCTCAAAAGAAGGTGAGGTCTATAACGCATGGATCAATCTCGACTTTAAAAATACCGATGCCAATGGCAACTTCAAGATTAACCAGTACCACCAGAATTACGGTTATGACTTAGAGTCGGCCTTAGCCAAGCATCCTATTAAAGAACTTCAAAATGAGTCCTATAAAGAGGATTTAATGAACTCGCTGAAAAAAGGCAACCTGCAATCGGCGACTTTTATAAAGGACGGGCAGGAAGTGAAGCAATACATTGAAGCGAATCCCCAATTCAAGACGCTTACCGTTTATGATGCCCAACAAAAAAGGGTGGACACCAGGCAAAGCAATGTCCAGCAGCAATCCCAGCAGGAAGGCAAGGGGCAAAAGGAATCCCAGAAGGCAAAGGCAGGGGAGGGCGATGACGAGGCTCCCGGTGAGGAAAAGCAGAAAAAGCAGCGCCGTAAATCCAGAAGCGTGTAGCCATGTATGTGCTTGAACCCCTGACAGTCTTCTTCGAGAGGACGCGAAACGACCAGCGTATCAGCAATACGCATATCGGAGTATTTGCAGCATTATTGCAGTATCGGCTGGAAAGGGGCTTTTGTAACCCTATAGATACAAACAGTTTCGAGATAATGGCCATTGCAAAAATTTCTGCACTCAAGACGTATTACCGCTGCATAAAGGATATGAGCGACTATGGCTATCTCCGCTATGTACCGTCGAAGAAAAAAAATAGGGCCAGCAAGATCTATTTTTCGGACTGACTTATCACTTTAAAATTGTAAGCTATGGAAGAGGGTGTAACAAAGGAGGACCTGCGCCAGTTTGGAATGCTGCTAATCGGCACTATCCGCAAGATGCTGCAGGCTGGAAGTGAAAGTGAGAAAGATGCGGTGCATCCGGAATGGCTTAAGAGCCGTGTGGTGCGAAAGCTTCTTGACATCTCTCCCGGCTCATTGCAAAACCTCAGGATTACCGGAAAGATTCGGTTTAAGAAAGTCCTGGGGTCGTATTATTATAACCGCGCTGATATTATGCAGTTGTTTAACGATGATAAGAGTTCCGATGCAGCTAAATGAAATACTATATTATTTTAAGGTCATCGAAAGGGATAGCAGGCTAAAAGTCTGGCATGTTGCTATACTCATAGCACTATTGGCTATGGCGCAGCAGCAGAGCCGTTTATTCGGAATAAAAGTCAGCCGGAGCAAAATTATGGCCAAATCCCATGTCAATACTTTGCCTACCTATCACAAATACTTCAAGGAACTGCAGGTCCTGGGATACATTAGCTACAGGCCATCCTATCATCCCGGAGTTCGGAGTGAAGTAGATTTCTTAAAGCAGCCGTAGAACCGGCTGCTTTCCATATTTATAAAGTATTATATACTATGAATATCCCATAAGATTCTCAATATTTTGCGACTTCATCATCAAGCTTACTGAAAATGATGGTCCCTGCCAACGTTACTTGGCACTTTTATAAATTTCATCTGTAACAGCGTCGTTCCAGTTTACGATACCTTTTTCGGTGTTGGGAACGATATACAATTGCTGCAAACCAACATCCGCGCTCGCCCCGTGCCAATGGCGAACATTCGGGGGACATTTTACGACACTGCCTTTTCTGATAATTTCAACCGGTTTTCCTTCAATCTGATGATAGCCCACCCCGTCGGTAATGATTAAAATCTGACCGGCAGGATGACTGTGCCAATTGCTTCTTGCACCGGGCTCAAAATATACATTTCCAACTGCTGTGGTAAAGATGCTGTCTGCTTTGACCAAGCCAATATTATAAACGTTTCCGGTAAAATTTTCACTTGGCCCTTTCTGTCCTTTTGGAAAAATTTCGGTTAATTCATTTTTATCAGTGTTCATTTTTTCCTGAGTTTTATTGTTGCACGATAGTATTGTTACGGAAGAAAACAGCAATAGTGCTATTGATTTTAAGGTATTGTTCATAATGATTTGATTTTAATTATTTTCAAATTTCGCCACCACATTTCCGTTGCCAAGAGCAGCATCAAGCCCGGCAGGGTTATCAACATATCCAAGCTTTGTATAGCTATATGAGGTATCAAAACTTTCGTAAAACAGCACCAGCGTATTGTTTCCGTAAAGCATTAAATCTCCCACTTTTATTTTTCCACCAACCGATGCGTTTGTCGGTACATTGTTGGGTAAATCGTAATATTTTTCATTGCTATTTAGCTCCGTCATATCAATTGTAAGGGGAAGCATTGCTCTGAAAGCCATTGCACTTGGATTGTCGTATAGCGTTGCTGTAAAAACTTCGGTGCCTATTGTAATTTTCATTTTGGTTGCTGATGGATTATTGTTTCCGCTGGTATTATGAGGTGCTGTTGTTTCATCATCTTTATTGCAGCCCGCAGTGCAACAGGAAAATGTGAGAAGAATAGCAAAAACGGTTATTATAGATTTCATAACATCAGGCTTTAAATTTAAAATGTAGATGCATCAATCACATATCTGTATCTTGCTTCTTTATTCACAACTTTATCCCACGCCTCATTGATTTCTGAGGCTTTAATGACTTGTATTTGAGGATAGATTTTGTTTTCGGCGCAATAATCCATTACTTCCTGGGTTTCGGGAATGCCACCAATCAGTGAACCGTTGAAATTCACCCGGTTGAAAATCATATTGAAGTTATTGATGGTCAGTTCGCCGTTGATTGGCTGTCCTACCTGTGTGAAATAGCCGTATTTTTTGACGCAATCAATGTAAGGGGACATTTCATACGCATACGGAACCGTTGAAATCATGAAGTCGAGCATGCCTTTATACGGTTGTAAATCTGCCGCCGATTTTACCACGATAACCTCTTTCGCACCAAACGTCCTGATGTCTGCTACTTTTGAAGGCGATGTGGTAAATGCATATACTTCCGCTCCTTTGGATGCCGCTAATTTTACGGCCATATGCCCTAAACCACCGATACCGATTACGCCAATCTTATCGCCTTCTTTAATTTTGACTTTCATCATTGGGGAATACGTGGTAATTCCTGCACAAAGCAAGGGTGCCGCATATTTCAGTTCGATAGTTGCAGGAATCTTTATAGCGAAATGTTCTGTTACCACAATGTTGTTGGCATAGCCACCTTGCGTGATCCCTGTGGGCGATGATTTTTCTGGCGTACCGTAAGTACCTACCATTCCGCCCGTTTCGCAATGGTGTTCTTCTCCGCTTTTACAGCTTTCGCATTTCATACAGCTATTCACCATACAGCCCACACCGGCCCGGTCGCCCACTTTAAATTTAGAAACATCCTTACCAACTGCGATTACAATACCCGCTATCTCATGGCCCGGGACCTGCGGATATTTTTGCTCACCCCAGTGTCCTTTTATCGTATGGATGTCCGAATGGCATATGCCTGAATATTTTATTTCAATTAAAATATCATTATTACCGACTGCCCGTCTTTCAAAGTCCCATGGAACCACCTTTCCTGCCACATCTTTTCCGGCGTAGCCTTTGGATTTTATATTCTTACTCATCGTTGTTTGGTGATTATTTTGTGCAAAAATTTGTAATGGTCCGACAAGCGCTAAACCGGCACCTGCTATTCCAGCCTGCTGAATAAATTTCCTTCTGGAGGAACTTCCATTATTCTCTTTCATCATGACGTTACTTTAAATGGGTTTTGAAAAATGTTTCCAGTTTTTCGAATGGGATTAGGTCGGTCCTATCGTAAAGATCTACGTGTCCTGCACCTTTAATATAAACCAGTTCTTTGGGCATTGCCGCCCTTTTATAGGCATCTTCGCTAAACTCCTTTGAATGGGCTTGGTCTCCGGTGATAAAGAGCATAGGGCGCGGCGAAATCGTTTCGATATCATTGAAAGGATAAAAATTCATGAACTTGGGATTACTGCTCAAGGTCGGTTTGGTTGTAGTTGTACCAGATGCGCCTTTTGGAGTGTATTCACCACGCGGAGTACGGTAGAAATCAAAAAACTCGCGCTGTATGGGATGCGTGTTTTCATCTATCGCAAGAACCGTTCCGCCAGTATACTTCGTTTCTCCACCTGTAAATTCAGCATATCGCTGTTCCGCGGCTTCTACTACCACCTGCTTTCTTTGCTCAAGGGTCTGTGAATGGTTGAGCGCATTGCGGCTGGCAGATCCCATATCGTACATGCTCACTGTTGCGATTGCCTTCATTCTCGGGTCGATCTTGGCCGCACTGATCACAAAACTTCCACTACCGCAAACACCGATAACACCAATATTATTCCTGTCCACGAAGTCACGGGTGCCCAAAAAATCAACAGCTGCGCTGAAGTCTTCAGCATAGACATCAGGCAGTACCGCATTACGGGGTTCGCCTTGGCTCTCTCCCCAAAACGAAAGGTCGATAGCCAAGGTTATAAATCCCCGAGCCGCCATGTTAGAAGCATAGACGTCGGCACTCTGCTCTTTTACGGCGCCCATCGGGTGGCCGACAATAATTGCCGAATGTTTGGTACTGCGATCTAAGTTCTTAGGGATAAACAGATGTCCTGTAACATCCATTTTATATTGGTTTTTGAAAGTAACCCTGTACATCTCAATATTGTCGTCGACTTTAAAAGTGGTAAAATCTTTCCGTGATAGTTTTTCCATTTCTTCTGGTTTATCTGCTTGTTGCTTTTCCTTTTTTTCTGTGCAGGCCTGTGCTAAAATCACCAGGAATGCCGCTATTATCATTTTTATCGGTTTCATTCTTTGCTTTTAATGTTCTTTAGATTGCTTTTATAAATTTTGCCGGGATACCCCCTACGATGGTATTGTCTGGGACATCTTTTGAAACAACTGAACCTGCCGCCACGACTGCATTCTCGCCGATTGTTACGCCTTGCAAGATGGTTGCACCGGCACCAACCCAGGCATTTTTTTTGATGTGGATAGGCTTTGGAATTAGGGAATGCCGGTCTGCCGGAGAGGTTGGATGCCCTTCGGATAACAAACTAACTTTTGGGGCTATCTGTACATTATCTTCAATGGTAATCCCGCCCAAATCAAGAAACACGCAATCAAAATTGATGAATACGTTTTTGCCAATTTTGGTATGCTTTCCGTAATTGATATATAAAGGTGTGAAGATGGCAACACTTTCGTCAATTTCTGAACCGGTTATCTGGCCCAGTAAGTTCCGGATTTCATCAGGATTAGGAGTGCTGTTCATTTGTACCACGAGTTTCTTAGTGATAAACGATTCTTCACGCATTCGATATGCTTCGGGTTCGTTTGGCAAAATGATTTCCCCTCTTCTTAACCGCTCAAAAATATCTGTTGTCTGCATAGCTTGTTGTTTATACAACAAATTTACAGCTATTCAAAAGGTGTTATGTTACATTTATAGCGCAATAAATGTCAAATATTACCTATTTTTGGTAAATTAGTTATTTTGATGAATATGTCAGAAAATCAAAAAGTTATACTTTACAGGACGGCATCGACAGCGCAATTTCCTGAAGATTTCCAAAGGCGATTCCATACGCATATCTATTGTCAAAGCGGAACCGTGAAATTTGTCTTCAATGGCCGACAGTACCAATGTAAAAAAGGCGAGTTTATCTTTTGGCTCGCAGGCCTTAATGTGTCTGAATTGTCTTTTTCCGCAAATTTTAAGGCGACGCTGCTGTTTGTCGACAGCGAATTATTGACCGCAAATTTGCCTAGTGCAAATGCGAGTATTGACAGCTATGTACACGCTAAAGAAAATCCGGTTTTGCACCCTGATCAAAAAGACAAAGAAAAAATCCTGACAAACTTTCAGTTGCTCTACGATAAATCACAGGAAACAAGCCATCGGTTCTATAAGGAAGTGCTTCAACTCCAGATGCAACTATTTATCCTGGAGATGTGGCATATATTTGAAGACGAACTCGACCGGCGAAAACGCAGTATGCAAAGCGTAACTTTGTACGAACGGTTTATGCAGCTGGTGCAGGAACATTGTATGAGAGAGCGTGAGGTACGGTATTACAGCGATAAGCTGAACATCACGCCTAAATATCTTAATTATATCTGCAAAGCTAATACCGGGATAACCGCTTCAGAGTGGATACAGCGTTATGCTAAGGAATGGATAATGCTCCTGCTAAAAAATAAAAATCTGAATATTTCTGAGATTGCCGACGAAATGGATTTCTCTAGCCGTTCGTTCTTTACCCGCTATGCAAAAAAACTATTAGGTGTTACTCCAAAAGAATTTCGGGAACGAATATGAGATGGACATACATGTTTATGGCTAAATCATGGCAGTATTAACAATAAGCTGAAATTGCTGTTATCGTTCAGCACATTACCGAAGAAGTTCGACTCTGCTCCCCTCCAGTACTTATGTTGACACAGTAGAGGCGAAATTATAGGTAAAGCTAGCGGTTCTCTTGCTAGGCAGCTATGCAGTACTACATACTTTGTAACTTAAATTATAACCTTTAAGTAAAATTTTTATACTTTTACTCCAATGAATAGCAAAAGGCACATCCTGACCATTCTTTTCTCAGTGTATTTACTGAGCCTTATGGTGTTGCCCTGCAGCGAAGCTCATGCATTGGAAGCTGGCCGGCACAGGACGGAGTCCCATTCTAGTGATGGGCACAACCATGACGCAGAGCTCTGCACGCCATTTTGTGTATGCGGATGCTGCGTCACGGCTATTGCCCTTCAGGCTTCTATAGATTTTGAGGTCATTCAACCAGAGGTCACTTATTCTCAAACAATCTCCAATTTCTACCAATCCGTAGAATCCACTTTTCACGGTTCCATCTGGCAGCCGCCCCAATTAGTATAATGATGTGCCGGCGTTGAGCCGGCAGATAAGCTGCGCTTATCAATTTCAGGGTTCAGCCCTGTTTTTATTCATTATTATACTTTAATAATCAATGTTAGATAAGATTATACATTTTAGCATCCACAATAAATTTATTGTTGGTCTATTCACATTAGCATTAGTAGCGGTTGGTACATACTCCCTGTACACATTACCTATAGATGCACTGCCTGACATCACTAACAACCAGGTCCAGATCATCACTAGCTCACCTACACTTGCTACACAGGAAGTTGAGCAATTCATTACCTATCCTATTGAACAGTCCGTCAAGCCTATTCCTAAGGTTGTTGAATTACGTTCCATCAGCCGTTTCGGACTCAGCGTAGTGACTGTAGTTTTTGAGGAAGACGTTGACATCTATTGGGCAAGGGCCCAAATTTCAGAAAGGATCAAAGAAGCGGAGGATGTTATCTCCAAAGATCTTGGTACTCCTGAGATGGCACCAATTAGCACAGGCCTTGGTGAAATTTACCAATATGTGGTTTTTCCTGAAAAAGGCTACGAGGATAAGTTTGACGCAACGGAACTCAGGACGATACAGGACTGGATCATTAAGCCCCAATTAATCGGCACAAAGGGAGTTGCTGAAGTGAACACCCTCGGGGGTATCTTAAAGCAATATGAAATTTCGGTCCAGCCTGACAGGCTCAGGAGCATGAACACCACCATTGCAGAAATATTTGAGGCGCTGGAATCCAACAATGAAAATACCGGGGGTGCCTATATTGATAAGAAACCCTACGCCTACTTTATCAGGGGCATCGGAATGGTAAGCGGCATTGAGGACATAAACAAGATTGTAATTAAAAACGAAAATGGAATTCCCGTCCTCATCCGTGATGTGGCAACTGTCCAGATTGGCAGCAGTGTCCGGTACGGGGCTGTTACCAAAGACGGCAAAGGCGAAGAGGTAAGTGGCATGGTTATGATGCTTAAAGGGGAAAACAGCGGTGAGGTCGTTAAGCTGGTAAAGGAGAAGATGGAGCAAATCAAAAAGTCCCTGCCTAAAGGGGTAACCATTGAGCCTTTTATGGACAGGACGAAGCTGGTAAATAATGCAATTAGTACGGTGCAGACCAACTTAATTGAAGGCGCCCTAATCGTTATCTTCATCCTGGTTTTGCTGCTTGGTAACTGGCGTGCAGGCCTTGTTGTCGCATCGGTTATCCCTTTAGCTTTACTCTTTGCTATAAGTATGATGAGGCTCTTTGGAGTCAGTGGCAACCTAATGAGCTTAGGCGCTATTGATTTTGGGATCATTGTAGATGGGGCGGTCATAATTGTTGAAGCCATCGTGCACAGGCTTCAGGTGAAGAAAACCGCGCAGCTCACCACGCAGCAAATGAACGACGAGGTTTACGAAGCATCATCTAAAATAAGGAGCAGCGCCGCTTTTGGCGAGATCATAATATTGATTGTGTATTTGCCAATATTAGCGCTTGTGGGAATAGAAGGAAAGATGTTCGGCCCAATGGCCCAGACAGTATCTTTTGCCATCTTAGGCGCTTTTATATTGTCTCTTACCTATGTGCCAATGATGAGCGCATTAGTCCTGAAGAAAGAAGCTGGCCACAAGCCCAATATCAGCGACAGGATCATTGAGAGTATCTATAAAGTCTACCGCCCGCTCCTTAATAAGGCGTTGCAGTTCAAGGCAATTATCATAGCTGCATCAGCAGGGTTGCTGGTCATCTCTATACTGATATTCAATTCACTGGGAGGTGAATTCATACCCACTCTTGATGAGGGGGATATGGCTACGCACTTAATTATCGCTTCCGGCAGCTCGCTTTCACAGGAGATTGAAGCTACCACAAAAGCGGAGCAAATATTAAAATCAAGGTTTCCGGAGGTCACTATGGTGGTGACCAAGATTGGAAGCGCAGAAATTCCCACTGACCCAATGCCTATAGAGGCCGGCGATATGATAATATTACTTAAGGACAGGGACGAATGGACATCAGCCGAGACTAAGGAAGAACTGATGGAAAAAATGGAAGAGGCCCTTAGCGAAATACCGGGTGCAACTACGGAATTCTCACAGCCCATCCAGATGCGCTTTAATGAGCTGATGACCGGTGTACGGAGCGATGTCGCCATTAAAATATTTGGGGAAGATATAGATATGCTTGTAAGCAAAGGCGACGAGGTGCTTGAGATGATCCAGGGTATAGAAGGCGTATCTGATGCCAAAGCCGAGCGGGTGGCCGGGCTGCCACAGATTACAGTAAGGTATAATAAAGACAGGTTAGCACAGTACGGCCTGAACATTGGCGATCTGAACAGGGTTATACGAATGGGCTTTGCGGGAGAAGCAGCCGGGATGGTATATGAAGGGGAAAGGCGTTTTGAATTGGTTGTGCGCCTGGCAAAAGAGAGCCGCCAGGATATTTCTGACCTCAAATCCCTATTTGTAACGTTGCCTTCAGGCAGCCAGATACCCCTGGAACAGGTGGCCGATATCAAGTATGAAGATGGCCCAATGCAGATCAGCCGCGAAGACGGCAGGAGAAGGATTGTAGTTGGCTTTAATGTAAGGGGCAAGGACATACAGGGAGTGGTGGAACAGATTCAGGATAAGCTTGATGAAGAGCTGAAATTGCCAACGGGGTATTACGTGACGTACGGCGGCCAGTTTGAAAATCTTGTTGATGCCAATAAGCGGTTAATGATCGCTGTCCCTATTGCACTAACCCTTATCTTTATATTGCTCTACTTTACTTTCAAATCAATTAAGCAGGCATTATTAATATTTGCCGCTATTCCACTTTCTGCCATTGGTGGCATTTTCGCCCTTTGGCTCCGCGGCATGCCTTTCAGCATATCGGCAGGGGTCGGCTTCATTGCGCTATTTGGCGTCGCAGTATTGAATGGGATAGTACTTATAGCATATTTTAACCAGTTAAAAAAAGAAGGCGTGGACAACATTTATGAGCGTATTACTGAAGGGACAAAGGTCAGGCTAAGGCCTGTTATCCTGACAGCGTCTGTTGCTTCATTAGGATTTCTTCCGATGGCAATCAGCAGCAGTGCAGGTGCTGAGGTGCAAAAGCCGCTGGCAACAGTTGTAATCGGGGGATTAATATCTGCAACTCTGCTGACACTAATAGTCATTCCTATTCTCTATTATTATTTTGAGAAAGGCTTTAAAAAGGGATTCCGCACAAAGGTAATGACTATTATGGCAATAAGCCTTTCGACGTTTGCAGCCAATGCGCAGACCCCTCAGCAATTAGATTTGGCGGCAGCCATTGATTTAGGCCTTAAAGACAATCCTGCAGTACGTTCCTCAACATTGGTGACGACAATGCAGTCACAATTGAAAGGTACTGCGTTCGACCTGCCAAAAACAGAGGTGTCAGGAACATTCGGACAGATAAACAGTGCTGAACAGGATAAGAACTTTAGCGTCTCCCAGAGCTTTAGCCCCTTTTTATACGGTGCAAGAAAGCAGCTGCTAAACGCTAATATCAATGCCAGCGAGGTAAGGCTCAGCCTTGCCAGGCAAGAGCTGCGGTACAGCATTCGCCAATCCTGGAATGCGATCCTTTATTATAACGAGCTAAATAAAATCCTCAGTAAGCAAAACGTGCTGATGAAGCGCTTTGTGCGATCTGCTAACTTAAAATTCGAGACGGGGGAAACAGGCTCTTTAGAAAGTATAATGGCGGCAACAAAACAGCAGGAACTGGAGCAGCAGATAAAACAGAACGAGGCAATGATCAAGGTAGAAAAATCCAAGGTAAGGAACTTGCTCAGGATCACCACCGATTTTGAAGTAACCGATACTGTATTCGTTGCAATGTCGGCAGTTAGTTTCTCGGATTCCGCGCACACGGCTGAAAATGCTAATGTACAGCTTGCATTGCAGGAAGTAAAGGTTGCCCAGGCGAGTACTAAAGTTGAGCGTGCCTCACTGCTGCCGGATTTTTCAGCAGGTTATTTTATCCAGTCCATACAGGAACCTGCAGGTATGGGGGGCAGTGCATCCTATGATGGCAGCCTCCAGTTCCAGGGCTTTTCAGTAGGTATTTCCCTGCCCCTGTTTGCAGGAAGCGCTTCCTCAAGAATAAAGGCGGCCAAGACAAATGTCGCAATACAGGAAATGAACGCGGAGTACCTCCAGGCCCAACTGAAGAGCCAGTATGAGCAGCAGCTGGAGCAATTGCAGACCTACCAGTCCCTTATGGATTATTATCATAATACAGCATTGCCAAATGCGGATATTATCGTAAACAATTCAACTAAGGCTTACCAAAATGGCGATATCTCCTATGTGGAGTATGTACAGGGACTTGAGACCGCACTTGACATCAGCACGAACTATATTAATGCTATCAATAATTATAACCAGACTGTCATCAACCTGCAGTACCTGGTGAACCAATAATATAACCATGAAGAGATCGACAATCATATATGTAGCACTTGCCTTAGCGGCAATAGGAATAATCCTGTATTTTTTGTTAAGGCATACTGACCAGGACGGCCATAACCATGCGCAGGGTACAGAAGTACATCAGCAGGAAAAGCCGGCAGAACAAGAGCATGGACAAGCAGCCATAAAAGAGGTAGAATTAAATGAAGCACAATTTAAAGCTTCAGGAATCACCTTAGGTACTTTTACAATGAAGAACCTCAGTGATGTGGTTAACGCAAACGGCTATACGAAGCTGCCGCCGCAAAATCAGGCAGATGTATCAGTACAGATGACAGGCATCGTAACATCAATCAAGGTTACCGAAGGGCAGAAAGTAAAAAAAGGGCAGGTCTTGGCTATTTTGGAGAGCCCTGAATTCGCCCAAATTCAGGAAGCCTACCTGACTTCCAAAAGCAATTTAGAATTCCTTACCCTGGAATACAACAGGCAGAAAATCTTAAGTGACGAAAATGTGAATTCAAAAAAAGTATTCCAGAAAACAAAGGCCGAGTTTGATGTGGAGAAAACAAGGGCAGCTTCATTGCGCCGACAGCTCTCAATGCTTAACCTAAGCTCCACATCTGCTACAGGTGTAATGGCGCTGGTGTCCCCTTTGTCGGGTTATGTTACCGAGATCAATGTAAAGCTGGGAAGCAATGCTGAGGTTGGGAAGCCACTGCTCACCGTAGTGGATAATTCCAAGCTTCATGTTGACCTTCTTGTCTATGAGCAGGACCTCCCGAAAGTAAAAGAAGGGCAAACTGTGCGTTTCGTGCTAATGAACCAGGCTAATGCAGAGATCAAGGGACGCGTATTCAGCATCAGCAAATCGTTTGAAAATGATACAAAATCGGTTGCTGTACATACCGAGATCACTAATTCAGGACAGAACCTGATACCCGGGATGTATGTCAATGCACTGATAGATGTGGGTACACATTCTGTACAGGCATTGCCGGTAGATGCTGTGATAAAGGCTGAAGGGCGGGAGTATATTTTTGTCCTTGAAGAAGACCATGCTGAGGAGGCGTCCCATGATGCGGAAGAAGGGCACAACCATGACGACGGACATGCCCACGATGAAGAAGCTCATGATGAAGCAAAGGGCCATTCCCATGATGACGGGCATGAGCACCATGAGCAGGCTAAAACTTACCACTTCCGTCGCATTGAGGTAAAGACAAGCACCTCTCAGCTTGGATTCGTACAGGTTACCCTGTTGCAGGAAATTGATAAAGATGCTAAGATTGTGCTTAAGGGAGCCTATTATATCCAGAGCCACCTTGTTAAAAGCGAAGGCGGCGGAGGCCATGAACATTAATTAACATAAAATGAGATTTTATACATCCATGCCAAAAGGCCTTACCCCATTTTACAAGCATGAGCTTGCGCGCGCAAGGTTCTTCAGCGGCCATGATATCGCCCATTGCTGGCACCACCTCGAGCGTGCGCATGTTATCGGGCAGAAATATCCAATTCCGCACACCGCTGTGCACTGGGAGATGCTGAAATTCGGTTTCAGGATTAAAAGCGTGAAGGAAGTCATAGGCCAGTTACCCAGGTTGGTGATGGGAGGAATCAAGTCCTTTGTGGGAACGATCCCAATTGGCAATACCGGAGGCGCAAATGTTCATCCGTTAAAGCCTATGACGATTCCTGCAGATATTCAGGACTTATTTGATAAACACACAAACTCATAATATGGAACAGACTGCGAATATAAAGGAAGAGCAGACGGAATGGAGAGAACATGCACTGTTACTTACAGCAGTAGCTATATTGTTTGCAATGCTGTTGTTGGAATATGGTTTTGACTATATTCCTGAATTCCCCTATAATCTCATAATCTATCTTGCCGCTTATCTCCTGGCAGGCTATAATGTGCTAAATATGGCGTGGCGCAAAGCGAAGCGGCTTGATTTCTTCAATGAATTCTTCCTGATGAGCGTAGCTACCATTGGCGCTTTCGCTATAGGTTCTTATAGTGAGGGCGTCGCGGTGATGGCATTCTATTCAATTGGGGAATGGTTCCAGGACAGCGCTGTCAACAGGGCTAAAAGAAGTATCAAAGCGTTACTGGACGTTAGGCCCGAGCAGGTAACGGTAATTCGTGGGGGCAAGCCTGAGACAGTACATCCTAAGGATGTGAAGTTAGAGGAGATGATACAGGTAAAGCCCGGTGAAAAAGTAGCTCTTGACGGGGAGCTCCTTTCAGAAAAAGCCTCTTTCAATACGGCAGCCCTGACAGGGGAGAGCAAGCCTGATACAAAAGGCAAAGGCGAAAAGATATACGCAGGGATGGTCAACCTCAACACGGTAGCGAAAGTAAAGGTAACAGCCCTGTTCCAGGACAGCAAGCTTAGCCGGATTTTAGAGATGGTGCAGGATGCCACCGCCCGTAAGTCACAGACACAGCTTTTTATCAGCCGCTTTGCTAAAGTATATACGCCAATTGTTTTTGCATTGGCGCTGGCTGTATGCCTGCTACCTTACTTGTTAGTGGAGGATTATAGCTTCCGGGAGTGGTTTTACAGGTCGCTGGTGTTCCTTGTTATAAGCTGCCCGTGCGCATTGGTAGTCTCTATTCCTTTGGGCTATTTCGGCGGGATAGGCCTTGCCTCGCGCAAAGGCATCCTTTTCAAAGGGTCTAACTTCCTTGATGTCACGACGGATGTAAATGTCGTGGTAATGGATAAGACCGGGACACTGACCGAGGGCATATTTAAGGTGCAGGATGTGGTTGCACAGGGCGTGCCGGAAAAAGAATTGCTTACTACTGCCGCAGCCCTTGAGAGCCAGTCCACCCATCCAATAGGGTTGGCTATTGTAGAGTACACGGGTAAAGAAGCCATTCATGATATTGCTATATCCAACGTGGAGGAGATATCAGGGCACGGGCTTAAAGGCATTATCGGGGGCAGGGAAGTCCTCGCCGGCAATACTAAACTCATGAAAAAATTTGGTATTGATTATCCTCAGGCCATTGATACCATAGTCTACACTATTGTGGTGGTAGCCATCGACAATAAATACAGTGGCCACATCACTATTGCAGATAAAATTCGGGAAGATGCACCACAGGCAATAAAGGAGCTGCATAAATTGGGCATCAAGACCATAATGCTTTCAGGTGATAAGCAAGCTGTTGTTGAGCAGGTGGCAAAAGAGCTCGGCATTGACAACGCGTATGGCGACCTACTCCCGGAAGGTAAGGTCGAGAAGGTTCAGGCGCTGAAAGACCAAGGCAAGCGGATTGCCTTCGTAGGTGATGGCGTAAACGATGCGCCTGTTGTTGCCCTTGCTGATGCAGGCATCGCCATGGGAGGGCTTGGCAGTGACGCTACTATCGAAACTGCCGATATAGTAATACAGAATGACCAGCCATCAAAAATCGTAACCGCCATTCGCGCAGGCAAGCTGACGAAGCGAATCGTATGGCAAAACATAATCCTGGCAATGACGGTAAAGATCATTGTTCTTGCTTTAGGGGCAGGCGGCCTTGCTAATCTGTGGGAGGCTGTTATTGCCGATGTGGGCGTTGCCCTGCTGGCGATCCTTAATGCAGTACGCATACAAAAATCAAACATTTAAATACTATTACTATATTTGCCGAACAACTAAATAAAATAATATGAAATCAATCTTTAAATTTTTGTCAATAACCTTCATGCTACTTGCTTTTTCCAATACGGTGTCAGCACAGGAAAAGAAAACAATCCAAACCGCTACAATAAAGACCGCCATTTACTGCGATCATTGCAAGGCTTGTGAGACATGCGGTCCGAAATTCAATCAAACATTGCTTAAAGAAAAGGGTGTACAGATGGTAGTGCTTGATGATAAGTCTATGACTATTAAAGTGACTTATAACTCGAAGAAAACTGACCTTGCCACGATAAAAAAAGCCATAAGTAAATTAGGGTACGATGCAGACGATGTGAAAGCAGATCCTGTTGCCTACGACGGATTAGATGGATGCTGCAAAAAGGCATAATTTTCTTATAATACTATTTCAAAAAGCCCCTTCTCAGGGGCTTTCTTTCATTGTACGCGTTCAGAAGATATGTATAAATGACAATTTTTGCTTAGGTGTCCATTTTCAAAGCTTTTGATGTACCCAAAAATAATATAGATAATATCCAAAATTCTATAAGTGGTACTCCACAGACCATTACTATCTTTGTTTGCTGAATACGAAAGCTTTTTAGTGCAGTCTATAACAATAACAATATTTTAACTACATTAGTAAAAGTGCAATGCATTTTTCTGTAATTTTGTAACTCAATATCATGCAATTGAAGAAGTTTCATTTTATATTACTGATGACCCTGGGGCTATTAATGAGCCCAGGCATTGCTTTTGCCTGCGGGCAGAAGGATGGAGGCCATCATAAGGAAGCTACTGCAAAATCCTGTGGCAAGGAATGCTGTGAAAAAGAGGATAAAGAAACTACACCGTGTGACAAGGGCCACGAAGACTGCGACGGTAAATGCGGCCATTCCTCCTGCAACTGCCCGACTTCTGCAGGCTTTGCATTTGCGATCGTTCCTACTGAGGAATATAAACATGAGTATATAGGCTACACCTATGAAAATGTCCTTTTCGGATATACCGAAACATTTTTTAAATCTGCAATAGATTCCCTTCGGCTACCGCCAAAAATAAGCTAGACCCTTTTTGTAACAGCCACAAGTGCGTCCTTTCGGGACAGCTGTTGTATCGCTTTGCGTATGCTTATGCATCGGCCAAAGGATGCTGCACATATTCATTTTTATAATTATATTAAGTCATGAGTTTACTAAGAAAGCTTATGGTGCCAGCATTTGTATTGGCATCAACATTCCATGTGCATGCACAGATAAAGAATGCAGAAACTATAACGGCGAAAGTCTCCGGCAATTGCGGAATGTGTGAGACAACGATCGAGAAAGCCGGTACTATTAAAAAAGAAGCCCAAGTGGAATGGGATAAAGACAAGCAGGTTGCCACCATAACCTACGATCCCCAAAAAACCACTGCCGAGCAGGTACTGAAACGTATTGCCCTGGCCGGATACGACAACGAAAAATTCCTGGCCCCAGAGGAAGCTTATAACAACCTTCATGGGTGCTGCCAGTACGAACGTGCAGGTTTTGTTGCTGTTGAAGGTAAGGCCGAAACCCGCACAACCGAAGGTTCTGCGCATGCGAACCACAACAGTGCTGCTGCTGCTACGCAGTCAAGAGTTCTTGCTCCTGTAATAACTAAATATTTCAGGCTGCAGGAGGCACTTGTAAAATCGGATGCCAAGCAAGCCACTGCCATGGCCGCTGAGCTTCAGAAAGCAATTGGAAGTGTAGACATGGCTTCCCTTGAAGCTGGGGAACATAGCGCCTGGATGCAAACTAAAGAAAAACTTTCAGGAGATGCTGCGGGTATTGCTAAGTCACAGGACCTGAAGAAGCAGAGACAGCTTTTCTCAACACTATCTGAAAATCTGTACACCCTTGCCAAGGCAGCTGACCTGCCGCAGTCCGTATACTATAACAATTGCCCGATGTTCAATGACGGCAAAGGCGCAAACTGGCTAAGTGAAGAGAAGGCAATCAAAAACCCGTATTACGGTTCTCAGATGCTCACCTGCGGTAAAAACGTTGAAACAATTGAATAAGATGAGGCTAAATCTGATACTGATCATGCTGATAAGCCTGCTTTGCATCCCTGCTGCAGCGCAGCTAAAAACCGGCGCTTCACTTCCTAAGCTGACCCTTACATCGGCCGCGGGCAAGCCTGTAGACCTCGCGTCTTTTAAAGGCAGCGTTACGTTGGTAGATTTCTGGGCATCGTGGTGCGGGCCCTGCAGGGTGGCCAATAAGAAATTGGTAAAGCTCTACACTAAGTATAAAATGCAAGGCTTTGAGATCGTAGGGGTTTCCCTTGACAAAGACAAGGCAAAATGGCTAAGTGCCGTAAAAAAAGATAAGATCGATTATATGCAGGTAAATGACCCCGGGGGTTTTGATGCCAAATCGGCTATAGACTTTGGTGTTGAAAACATGCCGGCGAGCTATCTCTTCGATACTTCAGGCAAACTCATCGCCATGAACCCATCCGAACAACAGATCATTAATGAAATTAATAAAGGTAAATAATATGAAAACTCTAATATATCAACTGCTGTTAGCTTTTGTAACAATCCTGCCGGCAGCCGCCGGTTACGGGCAAATCCAAAAAGCGGAAATTGTGGCAACGGGCCTGACCTGTTCCATGTGCTCGAATGCCATAAACAAGCAGCTGAAGTCACTGGAAGGAGTCGATAAGGTAGAGACTGACCTAAATACCAATACTTTCACGGTAATCCTTAAACCTCATCACGCTATTACACCTGCAACGCTGAAGAACAGCGTAGAAAAGGCAGGGTTTTTTGTCGGTTCCATGGTAATTACTGTCAGCCTTAACCAGGTTGTACCGAAAGATAATGCCACTGTTCAGGCCCAGGGAGCAACACTGGTGTTTGTCGATTCTAAAGAAAAATCCCTACAGGGTGAAACGAAGCTTAAGATACAGGACAAGGGCTATGTCACCCAAAAGGAATATAAGAAACTACAGAAATCATATTCAAAATACCCGACCTACAGCGTTGAGAATGAAAGTGATTTCCATGTGAAGGTGATTTAGCATGAGGAAGTTAACGATACTATGTTTGTTATTGGCGGGGCACTATGCCAATGCCCAGGAATTATTCGTGATGACCGAACCTGCCAGCAATGTGCCGGCAGGCTCCATAAGTGCAAGGGTCGGGCAGTCCCTGATGAAAGAGCAATATGACTCAGGGTATAACTACCATATGATGCCTGAGCTTACCTGGGGCATCAATAAAAGCTGGATGGTACGGGCCACAGCCTACATAAGCAACCGGAATACCGACCTTGTGACTGAAGGGGGCGGCCTGTATGCCAAATACAGGTTCCTCTCCGTCGATGACCTGCACAGCCATTTCAGGATGGCAGCCTTTGGACGGTACAGTATTAACAATGCCGACATCCATCAGGAAGAAATTGAGACGATGGGGCACAATACGGGTGTCGAAGCCGGTATTATTGCAACAAAGCTGGTCAATAAGCTTGCAATCAGCTCCACTGTGAGCTACGAGGAAGCTTTTGATAACCAGCCCGATTATGATTTTCCTGCGGGACAGGCCAGTACCGCCATCAACTATTCGCTATCGCTGGGCAGGCTCATATACCCGAAAACCTATACCAGCTTTAAGCAGACCAATATCAACCTGATGGTTGAATTCCTTGGGCAGACCTTGGCTGAGAACGGTAGGTCCTACCTGGATGTTGTGCCCTCGGTTCAGTTCATCATAAACAGCCAGGCCAGGATTGACCTGGCTTATAAGCAGGAGTTGTACAGCTCGATGTTGCGCTCCGCTCCAAATGGGGTTTACCTGAAACTGGAATATACTTTTTTTAACCTGACAAACTAGGCCCACGAGCCTGTAACATATAACAAGAACTATGAAAAATATACTATACGGCCTTTTGGCGATGTCGCTGCTCACAATTTCTTGCAGCAAAAAAGAAAATAACAATAGCGAAAGTGCAGTAGATGGGAAGGGTATAAGCGCTGCGCCCGAAGGGGTTGCCGGACAAGGTAGCACAGGGGCTGAGGATTCTCCGGCCACTGAAGTAAATGCCGCGGTGCCTGCGGCGTCATTTTCAACCAAGGGAATTATAGGGGCTTACCTAAAGCTTCAGGATGCACTCGCAAGTGATGACGCTAAGGGCGCGGCGAGCGCGAGTAAAGCGTTGGTTAATGAGTTCAATAAGATCGACGCAAAAACAATAGCGGAGAAAAAGCGTGCGGATTACCTGGATATTGCAGCAGATGCGAAAGAACATGCGGAGCACATTAGCCTTAACGCCTCCGACATCGCGCATCAAAGGGAGCACATGGCAGTACTGAGCAAGGATATGAGCGATTTGGCAGCATCCTTCGGATCAGATATCAAGCTCTACCAGGCCCATTGCCCGATGTACAATGAAGGTAAGGGAGCGGTTTGGCTCAGTGCAGGCAGGGACATCAGGAATCCTTATTACGGTGAAGAAATGCTTACCTGCGGTTCAATAAAAAAAGAGTTTTAGCATGGGCTGGCGGCCGGGTAAAGCTGCGACTGCCGTGCTGGTTGTATTTGCACTCATGCAGTTTTACCAACCCAAGCAAGGAGCAGGAGAGCCTGAAGCACAGCCTCAGAGCATCGATGCTGTCTATGAGGTACCCGGCCAGGTAGCAGGGATCCTTGAGCGCTCCTGCTACGATTGCCACAGCAACACGACGGATTACCCGTGGTATTCCTATGTCCAGCCTTTGGGCTGGTGGCTGGAAGGGCACATTTCCGAGGGTAAGGAAGAATTAAATTTCAGCGAGTTCGGGGCCTATTCAAAACGAAGGCAGGCCAGCAAGCTCGAATCCGTTGCAGGTCAGGTTAAGGCTGGCAGTATGCCTCCTGAATCCTACGCTCTGGTGCACAGGGATGCCAGGCTTACAAAAGAAGAGGTTCAAGTGCTGACGCAATGGGTGCAAGCCTTGCAGGACAGCCTTTCGGTGGAATAATTATTAACTTAAATCTTTGGGTTATGAAGCATACGTATGATATTCAGGGAATGACCTGCCAAGGCTGCAGGAATGCAGTTGAAAAGGCACTTAATTCCATAGACGGGGTCACAGCCAAGGTGTCCCTGGACCCGCCCGTGGCCGAGATTGAAATGGACCGTCATATCGCAACGGAAAAGCTGCAGGAGGCGCTAAGCACTGCAGGTGATTACCGTATTTCGATGCAGGAACATAGAACTGGCGGCAAAAGCCATCCTCAGCCTGCGCATCATCACACGCCGCAGGTTGCGGTAAAAGGCGCCAGATATTACTGCCCGATGCATTGCGAAGGGGAGAAGACCTATGACCGGCCCGGCAGTTGCCCTGTCTGTGGAATGAACCTGGAGAAGGTACCGCAGCTCCAGCATCCCGAAAGGCAATACACCTGCCCAATGCATCCTGAGATCGTCAAAGATGCACCGGGCGCGTGCCCGATCTGCGGAATGGACCTTGTCCCTCTGGCACCTGATGACGATGATCAGGAGCAAGCGTACAAGGTGCTGCGCAGGAAGTTTTGGGTAGCTGTTGGCTTTACCCTTCCTATCTTTATCCTTGCCATGGGGGAAATGATCCCTGGCAACCCTATCGGGAATGCCCTGGGGCAGGAGGTGTCCAACTGGATCCAGTTAGCCTTCTCCCTGCCGGTTGTCTTCTATTCGACTTGGATGTTTTTTCAAAGGGCGTGGGTTTCTTTTGCGACCCTTCGGCTCAACATGTTCAGCCTTATCGGGCTGGGCGCCGCTGCCGCTTTTATCTTCAGCATCATCGGGCTTTTGTTCCCGGACGCTTTTCCTGAGCAGTTCCGCAGCCATCACGGGGGCGTCCACCTCTATTTTGAAGCTGTTACCGTAATACTTACCCTTGTGCTTTTAGGGCAGCTGCTCGAGGCAAAAGCCCACAGCCGCACCAGTGGTGCCATACGGGAACTTTTGAAGCTTTCCCCGACAGAAGCTGTGCTGGTAAAGGATGGCAAGGATACTGTCATACACATTAATGAAATCGTAAAAGGAGATATCCTGCGGGTAAAGCCCGGCGACAAGATACCTGTGGACGGCACCATCGCTGAAGGCTCAGGCAGCGTTGATGAGTCAATGATCACAGGCGAGCCCATTCCCGTTACCAAGCAACAGGGCGATAAGGTGAGTGCAGGTACTATCAACGGCACAAAAACATTCCTGATGTCCGCCGAGAGGGTTGGCGAAGAGACCTTGTTGGCGCAGATCATTGAAATGGTCAATTCGGCAAGCCGCTCGCGCGCGCCGATCCAGAAGCTTGCCGATAAGGTCTCGGGTTATTTTGTGCCCGCTGTGATAGGCATAGCGGTAATCACCTTTGCTGTTTGGGCTATATACGGCCCTGATCCTGCTTATATTTTCGCATTCGCCAATGCCCTTGCCGTACTGATAATCGCCTGCCCGTGCGCACTTGGGCTGGCGACACCTATGTCAATAATGGTAGGTGTGGGCGAGGGAGCCCAGCAAGGGGTACTGATTAAAAATGCCGAGTCTATCGAGAAGATGGCAAAGCTCGATGTGCTCATTACTGACAAGACAGGCACCATCACAGAATGCAAACCGTCGGTAGAGAGCGTTGTGCCGATAGCGGGGACGGCGGAAAGCGAGATCATTGCATTAATCAGCTCATTAAATCAATACAGCGAACACCCTCTGGCGAAGGCGGTTCTGGATTTTGCCAAAGCCAAAGGAATTGCCCCCGAAAAGGCCGACGATTTCGACGCTGTTACAGGCAAAGGCGTTACCGGGGTAGTAGCAGGGCAAAAGGCTGCACTGGGCAATAAGGGGCTTATGGAATCTGTGGGGGCTGCAATCCCGACTGCCCTTGCCGATGAGGTAGCCCGTGAGCAGGCAAAAGGAAAAACGGTCTCTTATGTCAGCCGCGGCAAAAGCGTCATTGGCTACATTACCATCAGCGACGCCATTAAGGCGACCAGCGCGGATGCCATCAAAGCCCTTCAGGCTAAAGGTATCGACGTTATAATGCTTACAGGGGATAACACTGCGACTGCCAAAGCGGTAGCTGCGCAATTAGGGTTACAGCATTTCAGGGCAGAGGCCCTACCGCAGGATAAGCTGGAGGAGATCAAGAAATTGCAGTCGCAGGGCAAAGTGGTTGCTATGGCAGGGGACGGCATCAATGATGCACCCGCCCTGGCACAGGCTGATATTGGTATTGCAATGGGCACAGGCACGGATGTGGCCATCGAAAGCGCCGGAGTTACCCTTCTGAAGGGGGACCTGCAGGGTATCGTCAAAGCCGTGGAGCTGAGCCATAAGGTAATGGGCAATATCCGACAGAATCTCTTCTTGGCCTTCATATATAACATCATTGGCATACCGGTAGCCGCAGGGGTGCTGTATCCTACATTCGGCATCCTGCTCTCACCGATGATAGCGGCAGCCGCCATGAGCCTTAGCTCTGTTTCTGTTATACTCAATTCCCTAAGAATAAGGAACATTTAAAAGATACGATTATGAAAAAACACCTAAAACACCTTAGCCTGGCTTTTTTGCTGTCCCTCATTCCCACTTTAGTGCAGGCGCAGCATTCCGGACATACGACACCAAAAACTGCTGAAACATCAAAAGGCACTGCGGCCTCCTACACTTGCCCGATGCATCCTGAGGTGCATTCATATAAGCCGGGCAAATGCCCCAAATGCGGCATGGCCTTGGTAAAAGAAAAAGTAAAGCCCGCAAAAAAGAAAGCGGCTCAAAAGAAGGCCCCTGTAAAAAAAGAGCAGGCTAAGAAAGAGCCAAACGCAACAGCTAACGAAATACAGCACCAGGGCCACGCACAGGAGCCGGCAGCCACCGCAACACCAACGCCTAAAAGTCCGCCAAAGACCAAGCCGAAGGCCGTGCGGTATGATTTATATATAACCGACACGATCGTAAATTATACCGGCAAGGCCGTGGAAGGAATTGCCATCAACGGCACCATACCCGGCCCTGAGCTCCATTTCACCGAAGGGGATACCGCAGTGATCTATGTCCATAACAAGATGCACCACGAGACCTCCGTGCATTGGCATGGGCTGCTGCTTCCTAACGAGCAGGATGGCGTCCCGTACCTGACTACAGCCCCCATTAAGGCCATGTCTACCCATGTATTCACTTTCCCGCTGATACAGTCTGGCACCTATTGGTACCATTCCCATACGATGCTCCAGGAGCAGGTGGGCATGTACGGCGCCTTTATCATCCATAAAAGGGATGTACCTCCAGCTCCGGAATATACTGTCCTTATCAGCGACTGGACCGATCAGGATCCCCACGATATAGAGCGCTCCCTACATAAGGCCAATGACTGGTATGGCATCCAGAAAGGCGCTACCCAAAACTATCTTGAAGCCGCAAGGGAGGGCAAGCTGGGCACAAAGTTTACCAACGAGTGGAAGCGAATGCACGCGATGGATGTAAGCGATGTTTACTATGAAAGGTTCCTGATAAACGGGAAGAGTGAAGACCACGCTCCGCAATTTAAGGCAGGTGATAAGATCCGGCTCCGGGTCATTAACGGTGGTGCCTCATCCTATTTCTGGCTTACTTATTCCGGAGGGAAGATCACCGTTGTTGCCAGCGATGGCGAGGAGGTCGAGCCTGTCGAGGTAGACAGGCTGATTGTAGGCACATCAGAGACCTACGATGTTATAGTGACCATCCCTGACGATAGACGGGCCTTTGAATTTGTCGCTACTGCCGAAGACAGGACAGGGCAGGCCTCGCTCTGGCTTGGGCAGGGCATAAAGCAACTCGAGCAGCCATTGCCGCGCCTAAAATACTTTGAAGGCATGAAAATGATGAACGACATGATGACCGTAGGCGGCAAAATGAAGGATATGGGTATGGATATGAGCCTGCAGACCATGGATATGAACGCGGTGATGTATCCTGAGATAACGGGCAAATCAGCAGATGCCGTGGCTATGGATATGGGAATGGACGCAGGTATGGACCACAGTGCCCACAGCGGGGCAAGCAGTGAAATTGTCACACTGAACTACAATATGCTCAAATCGCCAAAGAAAACAACATTGCCAGAGGGCCCGGTACGTACCATCCATTTCGAGCTGACAGGCAATATGAACCGCTACGTATGGACTATAGATGACAAAGTAGTATCGGAGACCGACAAAATACTGATAAAACAAGGTGAGAATATCCGCATCGTAATGACCAATAACTCCATGATGCGCCACCCGATGCACCTGCATGGGCATTACTTCAGGGTGGTAAACCAGCATGGTGATTATTCTCCCTTGAAGAATGTTATAGATGTCATGCCAATGGAGACTGATACCATCGAGTTCCATGCGGATGCGAAATACGGTGACTGGTTTTTCCACTGCCACATACTTTACCACATGATGTCCGGTATGGGAAGGATCTTTACCTATGAGAATTCCCCACCTAATCCCCAAATACCTGATGCCGAGGAGGCATTGGGAAAGGTCTACGCAGACGACAGGCGCTACTACTTTTCAGCAGACATCGGCCTGGAGAGCAACGGCAGTGACGGGGAGCTCCGCCTTGACGGAACACGCAATTTCGCTGAGTTGGAATGGAGGCTCGGGTACAATAATGAGACAGGCTATGAGACTGAGGCGCATATAGGCAGGTATCTCGACGATATGCAATTCCTGTCCGCATATGTAGGGTTTGATTTCAGGTATCATGATGCCAGCGATGCCGAAAAAAATCTCTTCGGACAGATCAATACCCAGGATCAAAGGGCGGTAGCGTGCCTGGGCTTAATATATGTGCTGCCGTGGTTTGTAGAGAGCGATCTTAGGGTTGACCATGAAGGCCGGGTGCGGCTTCAGTTCACGAGGGATGATGTCCCAGTTACCTCAAGGCTGAGGCTGTGGGGAATGTGGAATACAGATTTTGAGTATAGCGTTGGAAGCCGTTACATACTAAGCAAATTCTGGTCTCTTTCGGCACATTATGATAGTGATATGGGCTTGGGGGGCGGTCTTGCATTTACGTATTAAAGCTTTATCCTGTGTGATAATAAATCACGCTCGCAAACCATCAAGTTAACTCGCTAGTTTACAAACAAAATCAGTATATTTGTAGAGAATTATACTGTTCTTTATATCAAGTAGTTAAGCAGGTCAAAATTGTGGCAAAATCATGGCACATAACACCTAAATTATACGAAACCCAGCAATAGCACGGGATTCGGGGATGGGGTTCGACTTCCATCTTCTCAAGTACCTGTCCTTAAAAAGAAAATACAACCGCAGGTTGTGTTTTCTTTTTAAGATATTCCAAATTTCTCCTTTAATTCCCTTAGCTCTTTCTCCAGCTTAGAAATTATTTCCAGTCCCTCTGCAGGTATAGATGGTTTAACGCGGCCGAGTCTGCTTCCCAATTCTTTCATTTCTTTACCAATTGTCTGCTCGGCTGTAATAGCGTACGATTCTGTTTGTCGTATTGATTGGTGTCCAAGCATTTCCTTAACCACGTGTATAGGAATATCATTATTCAGAGTGACAGTACTGCCAAAGGTTCGCCGTGCCTTATGAGTGTTTAATTCGCTGTCAAGTCTACAGAGGTCGGCAATTTCCTTTAGATACGCATTCATTTTTTGGTTCGACGCGACAGGCAATACTGCATCCCTAGAAAGGCAAAGTGGATGGTTTTTATATTTCTCTATAATCTCTAATGCTTTGGGTAGGAGGGGGACATTGGTAACATTGCCTGTCTTCTGCCTTTCAGACATGATCCACTGGGCTCCGTCGATACCTGTCTTTATATCGGCTTTCCTAAGCTGGTAGGCATCAATGTATGCCAGGCCTGTATAGCATTGAAATACAAAGATATCACGTACCGTTTCCAGCCGTGGCGTGGTAATAACCACATTTTCTAAGGTGCGCAATTCGCTTGCAGTCAGTGGCCTTTTTACCGTTTTTGTTATTCTTCGCTTAAATGCCCTGAACGGATCTTGCGTGATGATGCTTTTATCAATTGCCCTGTTTATGACCTTCTTCATACATGCAATGTACTTCAAAGCTGAATTATTTACGCATTTCTTCACTGTCTTGAGGTACAGCTCATAGTTAATAATAAAATCATAGTCCAAATCCCTAAATTCGATATCTTCAGCCTGATATTTATATTTAACGAAAGCTATAGCATGAAAACGTGCTGTTTCGTAGCGTTTATGCGTTGCCAGGGCATAATCCTGCGGGACAAGCGCCAACATCTCATCATTATGGGACTTGAACTCCGAAAGAAGCATCGCCTTTGAGGTAACCCTGCCTAGTACAAAATCAATGATCCGCTGTGCGGAAATAGTTTTTTCCGTGTACATAAGATCGGTTTTAAATTTATTGATTTTCATTTCCATCATGTCCAGAAAATGATTGAGCGTCTTTGCATCCTCTTTATTACCAACTGCCCGCTCTGTTTTGTTGTCCCACCGGCTTGCTTCCCACTTCCTTTTGGTTGAGGTTTCTTTAGGCACACCGTCGACGGTAACCCGCAAGTAGATAAATCTTGAATCTGATTTTTTTTGTGATGACTTCAAGAAGAAGTTTAGTCCAAAGCTTGTCTCTAACATAATTCACTTTTTTTAAGCATTAATAAATATAGAATTATGTCGTTCTCCAGTCAAGATGTAAACTCATTTTACATGTTGAAATACAGTAATTTAGCTTCTTTTTTATGGCAATTTCGTGGCATTTTATTTTAATTTTAAAACTGCCATGAAATTGCCAGAGAAACTTTGGGCACTTTTGAAAATTTTGCTTGTTGCAGGGAAAATAAAAAAGCCTGCAAATATCAAAATTTGCAGGCTTTAAAGGCTTTTCGAGACGTTTTGTGTGTTTTTAGCAACTTTGAAAAGTGTGCCGTAAACCGTCTTCGTGGAATCGCCGGGAATCGAACCCGGGTCCAAACAAGGAAGCAAAGAGCTTTCTACACGCTTAGTTTCCGATTAGATTTTCGTTAGTATGCTTGGCCGAAAACAGCCACACACCACTTAGCTTCTGTTTTCTC